>ENA-UPTA01001045-UPTA01001045.1-activated-sludge-metagenome-genome-assembly--contig:-NODE-1045-length-31412-cov-8.818478_pt1 | contig 31412 bp, 20 predicted proteins | sample MGYA00238184_ERZ773361 | MGnify/ENA primary metagenome ERZ773361 (study PRJEB29100, sample SAMN05720205) | activated sludge metagenome | isolation source: anaerobic digester from wastewater... | reverse complement strand
TGCCGCCCGCCACGTACTCGCTGCAGGCGGTCCTCGACGGCTTCCAGACCTACAAGCGCGACGTCAGGGTCGAGCTCGGCCGGACCGTCAAGAACGACTTCGTGATGACCATCGGCGCGGTCACCGACGTGATCGAGGTGACGGGCGAGGCGCCGCTGGTCGACGTGACCTCCACGGTCACCGGCCTGACCGTGTCCGCCGCCCAGCTCGACAAGCAGATCCCGCTGGTCCACGACACCCAGCGGATCGCCCTGCTCGCGCCGTCGACGGTGATGGGCGACACCGCCTTCAACGGCGCCGGCGACGGCACCTACGACCAGCAGCTGGTGTCGATCGGCGGCTCCTCGGTGGGCGAGAACTCCTACCAGATCAACGGCCTCAACATCACCAACTTCCGCAACGGCGTCGGCTCGTCCTGGGTGCCGTTCGAGTTCGTGGACGAGGTCCAGGTCAAGACCGGCGGCTACGAGGCCGAGTTCGGGCGCTCGACCGGCGGCGTGGTGAACATGGTCACCAAGAGCGGGACCAACTCGTTCCACGGCGCGCTCAGTGCGTTCTTCGAGCCCGAGAGCCTGCAGGAGCAGGAGGAGAACACACCGTACGCGTGGAACGAGCAGGAGGAGACCGAGTACCTCGAGGGCAACGCCTCGATCGGCGGCCCGATCGCCAAGGACAAGCTGTTCTTCTTCGCCTTCGTGCAGTATCGCGACACCGACTACCTCGTGACCTCGGCCGCGACCGCAACCCACGAGCAGGGGGGCGAGCCCTACTACGGCGGCAAGCTCGACTGGAACATCACCCCCAACCACCGCCTCGAGGCGACCTACCTGACCGACGCGACCACCATCGAGCAGGACCTCTACGGGATCAGCGACGGCGTGGTCGACTTCAGCGACTACCGGTCGTCGGGCGAGCGCAGCCGCGGCGGCGAGAACTACATAGGCAAGTACACCGGCATCCTGTCCTCGAACTTCCTGCTGTCGGCGCAGTACGGCTTCAACGCCTTCGACCGCACCGACAGCGCGACCGGCGACATCTACCCCTACGCCTTCAATGCCACCTCCGGGACCGTGACCCGGATGGGCAACTGGACCAACTACCAGCGTGGCCATGCGGAGGACGAGCGCCAGGCCTCCCGGATTGACGCCGACCTCTTCCTCGGCAACCACAGCCTGCGCGCCGGCATCGACTACGAGAACAACTGGTCGGACAACTCGGCCGACTACTCGGGCGGCTACCGGATCACCTACTACTACAACAACGGGCGCTTCGCCGATCTGCCCGACGACCAGCTCATCGCCGACTACCGGATCTACCAGGCCGGCGGCGACTTCGACGTTTCCTCCAACGCGGCCTACGTGCAGGACAGCTGGGCTGTGACCCCGAGCCTGACCCTGAACCTGGGCGTGCGCTGGGAGCAGTACGAGAACAAGAACATCGACGACGAGACCTTCATCAAGATCAACGACCAGTACGCGCCGCGCATCGGCGCGATCTGGGACCCGGCCGGCAACGGCAAGTCCAAGCTGTTCGCGTCCTACGGCCTGTATCACCTGCCGATCGCGTCGAACACCAACATCCGGATGGCCGGCACCGAGCTCTACACCCGCACCTGGCTCACGGTCGAAGGCTTCAACCCGGACGGCACCTACATCGGCCTCGGCACGGTGCCGCTGCAGCCGATGGACGTCTACTCCGACGGCTCGGTGCCGGATGTGCGTGAGGTGACCGCCGAGGACCTCAGCCCGATGGCGCAGCAGGAGCTCATCCTCGGCTACGAGCAGACGGCGGGCGCCAACTGGTCGCTCGGCGCCCGCTTCGTGGCCCGCGAGTTCGCCGACGTCATCGAGGACATCGGCGGCGACTGGGCGATGTACTATCTCGAGGGCATCGACATCCAGCGCTGGTGGGGCCTGTTGGCCAACCCGGGCAGCGACATCTCCGCCTGGGTCGACGGCGACGGGGACGGCGACCTCGAGCACTACTCCTGGACAGCCGAGGAGCTCGGGTATCCCGAGGCCCAGCGCAAGTACTACGCGGTCGAGCTGACCGCCAAGAAGCGCTTCTCCAACAACTGGACCGCCGACTTCATGTACACCTGGTCGCAGTCCTACGGCAACTACGAGGGCTACGTGGACTCGACGATCGGCCAGTCCGACGGCGGCATCACCCAGCTCTTCGACTACCCGGGCCTGGCCGACAACTCCTACGGCCCGCTGCCCAATGACCGGCGCCACAACTTCAAGGCGTTCGGCGTCTACAGCTTCGACTTCGGCCTGCAGCTCGGCGGCAGCCTCTGGTACCAGACCGGCCGTCCGATCAACTGCCAGGGCGTGCACCCGACCGACGCCTGGGCGGCCTCCTACTCGGTCGCCTCCTTCTACTGCCAGGGGCAACCCATGCCGCGCGGCAGCATCGGCACCACCGACGACGCCTACGCGCTCGACCTGATGGCCAAGTACGACTTCGACCTCGGCTCCACCGACCTGTACGTCAGGCTCGACGTCTTCAACCTCACCGACGCGAACGCGGTGACCGAGGTCGACGAGGCGGGCGACCTCGACACCGGTGGAGTGAATGACTCCTACCTGTCCGCGACCCGCTTCCAGCCGCCGCGCTCCGTGCGGTTCGGGATCGGAGTGACCTTCTGATGCGCTGACGTTCGACGACAAGGGGTTGGACACCACCTCCTCCGGTGTCCCCTTCCTCCCGGGGGCCCGCCGACGGGCCCCCCTTTTTCATGGCGGGCTGCCGCTCTCTTTCCACCCCGCGGGCGATCGCGTAGGATGGCCGCGGCGACGAGCCGGCGCGCGCGGAAGGGGGAAGGGGCCGAATGTCCGAGCCCGGGGTCCTGTTCATCGTGTCCTCGCCGTCGGGCGGGGGCAAGACGACGCTGATCCGCGCTGCGATCGGCCGCCTCGCGGCGCGCGGCATCGGGGCCCACTTCTCGGTGTCGCACACCACCCGGCAGCGCCGTCCCGCAGAGGCCGAGGGCATCGACTACCACTTCGTCGACCGTGCGACCTTCGAGGCCATGGTGCAGCGCGGCGAGTTCCTGGAGTGGGCGGAGTACAACGGCAACCTCTACGGCACGGCCCGCGCCGAGGTCGAGCCGCGGCTGGCCGCCGGCCAGGACGTCTTCCTCGACATCGAGGTGCAGGGCGCGACCCAGGTCAAGACGGCGGTCCCGGACGTGGTCAAGGTCTTCGTGTACCCGCCGTCGTACGAGGCGCTGAAGCAGCGGCTGGTCGCCCGCCGGCAGGATGCGCCGGCCGCGATCCGCCAGCGGCTGCGCTGGGCGATGCGCGAGCTCGGGGTGGCGGGCGAGTTTGACTATGCTATTATCAACGACCGCTTGGACGAGGCGGTGGACGAGCTGTTCGGGATCTGCACCGCCGAGCACCAGCGTCCGAAGCGAATGAAGTCCCGACTCGATGCCATCCGAGCGTCCTACCAGAGCGCGCTCGAAGAGGACAGCACATGATCGAGCTCCCAGAGAACTTCGACTCCGTGTTCAGATACATCGTCGTCGTGTCCCAGCGCGCCGAGCAGCTGATCAACGGCGCCAAGCCGCGCGTCGACAGCCGGCACAACAAGCCGACGCTGGCCGCGATGGAGGACGTCGACGCGGGGACGGTGCCGTGGCGCGTGCTGAGCCAGGCCGAGATCGACGCCCAGCGCCAGGCGATCGTCGAGCAGTTCCGGGCCGAGGTTGCAGGCGAGGGCTTCGAGCCCGAGCACGCGCGCGTGATCCCGGACGTGCTGCCCACCCTTGTCAGCGCCGACGAGGACGAGGAGCCGGCGGCGCCCGAGCCGGAGGACCGCGACACCGAGCTGGTGCGGCTGCAGCGGCTGCTCGGCATGGTCGGCGGCCGGGGCGCTGCGGGCGGCGGCCCCGAGGAGTTCGAGGAAGAGCGGGACGAGGAAGAGCGGGACGAGGACGACGATGAGCTGGACGTCGAGGAGGGCGGCGAGGATCTCATTCTCGACGTCGAGGACGACGACAGCGGCTTCGGCGACGAGGACTGATCCCGCGCAGCCGCGTCGCCCGACCGGCAGGCTCAGGCATGCGCGCCCGGAATCTCGAACGGTACCGTCACGAGCTCGGATGGAAGGACGCCCCGCTGCTCGAAGCGGCCGCAGCCGCGACCGGCGCTCAACCGGCAGTGGCGTGCGGCGACCTCGAGTCGCTCTCCCGTGAGGCCGCCGGCTGCACCCGCTGCCGCCTCGCCGAGCAGCGCCGCAGCGTGGTCTTCGGCGAGGGCGATCCCCGCGCCCCCCTGATGTTCGTCGGCGAGGGCCCGGGGGCCGAGGAGGACCGCACCGGCCGGCCTTTCGTCGGCCAGGCCGGGGCCTTGCTCGACGCGATGATCCTCGCGCTCGGCCTCGAGCGGCGGCAGGTCTACATCGCCAACGTCGTCAAGTGCCGGCCGCCGGGCAACCGCGATCCGCAGGACGACGAGGTCGCGGCCTGTGCGCCCTATCTCGACCGCCAGATCGCGCTGATCCGGCCACGGGTGATCGTGGCCCTGGGCAAGCCGGCGGCGCGCCGCCTGACCGGCTCGACCGCGCCGATCAGCGCGCTGCGCGGCCGCTGGGCCTCCTACCTCGGCATCCCGGTGCTGCCCACCTTCCACCCCGCCTACCTGCTGCGCACCCCGCTCGCCAAGCGCGAGGTCTGGCAGGACCTCAAGGCCGTCCGCAGGCGCCTGGAGAGCGACGCGCCCGCCCGCTGAGGCGCCCGCATCGTCTCAGGCCGTCAGCACGAGCACGAGGTCGCAGACGTTGGTGCCGGTCGGGCCGGTGCGGATCGCATCGCCGGCGGCCGCGAGCGCCGGGCCCGAGTCGTTGTCGGCAAGCGCCGCTGCGAGGTCGACGCCGGCGGCCCGCGCCCGGGCCACGGTGCTCGGATCGACCACAGCCCCGGCCGCGTCGGTCGAGCCGTCGATGCCGTCGGTGCCGGCCGCCAGGATCACAACCGGGGGGCGGCCGGAAAGCTCGAGGGCAGCCGCCAGCGCCAGCTCGTGGTTGCGGCCGCCCCTGCCCGACCCGCGGACCGTGACCGTGGTCTCGCCGCCGGCGACCAGGGCCGCCGGCCGCGGCGAGCCGGCGGCCTCGGCGAGGCGGGCCAGCCGCTCGCCCTGCGCTCGCGCCTCGCCCTCGAGCGAGGCGGCCTCGACGGTCGTCTGGTAGCCGCGACCGGCGAGGTCGGCTGCGGCGGCGTCGACCGCGGTCCGGTTGTTGGCGAGCACGTGAACGCGCGAGCGCTCCACCCAGCCGGCGGCGGCAGGGAGGTCGGCGGTGTGGCGGAGGAAGTCGACGACCGCCGCCGGGACCGTGTCGAGGAGGCCGAGGCCGGCCAGCACGCGGCAGGCGTCCGCGGCGGTGGTGGGAGACGGGACCGTGGGGCCCGAGGCGATGTCCGGGAGAGGATCGCCGAGCACGTCGGACAGCACCAGGGTGACCACCCGCGCCGGCGCGGCGGCACGGCCCAGGCCGCCGCCGCCGGCCGCCAGCAGCTGGCGCCGCACCGCGTTGAGCCGGTGAATGGTGGCGCCAGCCTTGAGCAGCAGCGTAGTCGTGGTGCGGATGTCCTCGAGGCTGAGGCCCGGCCGGGGCGCGGCGAGCAGCGCCGACGCGCCTCCGGAGAGCAGGACCACCAGCAGGTCGTCCTCGCCGAGCGACTCGGCGAGCCCGAGCAGTCGCCGGCACGAGGCCTCACCCTGCTCGTCAGGGGAGGGGTGGGCGCCGCGGAGCACCTCGCCGGTCTGCGCGACGCGATCGGACACCGGCACGCCGTGCGGGGCCAGCACGAGCAGCTCGTCGGCCCAGCCGGGCAGGAGGTCGAGCCAGGCGTCGGCCAGGGCCGGGCCGGCCTTGCCGAGGGCGGCGACGACCTTGCGGCCGCCGACCTCGGGCAGCGCCTCGCTGCGGATCGAAATCCGACTGCCGTCGACGGTGACCGCCGCCGGGATGAGCCGGCTCGGCTGCACCGCCGCCACTGCGGCGCGGAACGCGGCGAGCGCGTCGAAGCGCATCGCATCGATGGGCGTGGTCATGAGGGCAGTCTACCCGACGAGGATCCAGGGGCTGGGATCTAGGGGATAGGGCCCTGCCCCCGCCCGTGCCCGTCTCCGATGGGAGCCTGTCCTCGTGCGCTGCGCGTCGGGAACGGGAACGGGGAGAGGAGGGTGCTCCAGATCCTATGCCCCAGATCCTAGCCCCTCTTGGGGCGGAGGGTGAGCTCGCCGCCTGCGACGTCCACGACCACGCTGTCGCCCTCGCCGAGCTTGCCCTCGAGGACCAGGTTGGCGAGCGGGTCGGAGAGCCGGCGCTGGATGACGCGCTTGAGCGGCCGCGCCCCGAAGTCGGGGTCGAAGCCCTCGTGGGCGAGCTTCGCGACCGCGGCGTCGGTGGCCTCGACCCGCAGCCGCTGCACGGCGAGCAGCTGGTTGAGCCGCTCGAGCTGGATGCGCACGATCGCCGCCATGTGGGTCTCGTCGAGGCGGTGGAAGATCAGGACCTCGTCGACCCGGTTCAGGAACTCGGGCCGGAAGTTCCGCTTGAGCTCCTCCTGGACGAGCGCCACCATCCGCTCGCGCTCGGACTCGGGGAGGTCCTGGATGATCGACGAGGCGATGTTGGAGGTCATGATGACCACGCTGTTGCGGAAGTCGACCGTGCGGCCCTTGCCATCGGTCAGCCGGCCCTCGTCGAGCACCTGGAGCAGGACATTGAAGACGTCGGGGTGAGCCTTCTCGATCTCGTCGAGCAGGATCACCGCGTACGGGCGCCGCCGCACCGCCTCGGTGAGCTGGCCGCCCTCGTCGTGGCCGATGTAGCCCGGTGGGGCGCCGATCATGCGGGCCACCGAGTGCTTCTCCATGTACTCCGACATGTCGATGCGGACCATCGCCCGCTCGTCGTCGAACAGGAACTCGGCGAGCGCCCGGGCGAGCTCGGTCTTGCCGACCCCGGTCGGCCCGAGGAACAGGAACGAGCCGATCGGCCGGTTGGGGTCCTTGAGGCCGGCGCGGGCGCGGCGCACCGCCGACGACAGCGCCTCGATCGCATCGTCCTGGCCCACAACCCGCTGCCGGATCCGGGACTCCATGGTCAGCAGCTTGGACTTCTCGCCCTCGAGCAGGCGGGTGACCGGGATCCCGGTCCAGCGCGACACCGAGCGCGCGATGTCCTCCTCGCCGACCTCCTCGGACAGGATGGTGCCGTGCTCCTGCTGGTGCTGCCTGAGCGCCTCGGAGGCCTCGTCGAGTGAGCGTTGGAGCGCCGGCAGCTCGCCGTAGCGCAGCTGGGCCGCCCGCTCGAGGTCGCCGTCGCGCTGCGCGCGCTCGGCCGCCTCGCGGGTGTCCTCGAGCCGCTGCTTGAGCTCCTGGAGCCGCGAGATCAGCTCCTTCTCGCGCTGCCAGTGGGCGCGCATGCCGTCGATCCGCTCGCCGAGCCCGGCGAGCTCGGCCTCGATCGCGGCCAGCCGCTCCTTCGAGGCCTGGTCCTTCTCCTTGGCGAGCGCCCGCCGCTCGATCTCGAGCTGCAGGCGCCGGCGCTCGAGCTCGTCGATCTCGGTCGGCAGGGAGTCGATCTCGATGCGCAGCCGCGACGCCGCCTCGTCCATCAGGTCGATGGCCTTGTCGGGCAGGAAGCGGTCCGTGATGTAGCGCTGCGACAGGGTGGCGGCGGCGACCAGCGCAGCGTCGGTGATCCGCACCCCGTGGTGGACCTCGTACTTCTCCTTGAGGCCGCGCAGGATGGCGATCGTCTCCTCGACCGACGGCTCGCCGACTGTCACCGGCTGGAAGCGGCGCTCGAGCGCGGCGTCCTTCTCGACGTGCTTGCGGTACTCGGTGAGCGTGGTCGCCCCGATGCAGCGCAGCTCACCGCGTGCCAGGGCCGGCTTGAGCAGGTTGGCGGCGTCGATCGCGCCCTCGGCGGCGCCGGCGCCGACCAGGGTGTGGAGCTCGTCGATGAACAGGATGATCTCGCCGTCGGAGTCGACGACCTCCTTGACCACCGCCTTCAAGCGGTCCTCGAACTCGCCGCGGTACTTGGTGCCGGCGATCAGCGCCCCCATGTCGAGGGCGACGATCCGCCGGTTCTTGAGGATCTCCGGCACGTCGCCGTCGGCGATCCGCTGGGCGAGGCCCTCGGCAATCGCGGTCTTGCCGACGCCGGGCTCGCCGATCAGCACCGGGTTGTTCTTGGTGCGCCGCGTCAGCACCTGCATCACGCGCCGGATCTCGTCGTCGCGGCCGATCACCGGGTCGAGCTTGCCCGCGCCCGCGAGCTCGGTGAGGTCGCGGCCGTAGCTCTTGAGCGCCTCGAACTTCGCCTCGGGGTTGTCATCGGTGACGCGGTGGGAGCCGCGCAGGTCCTGGATCGCGGACAGCAGCTGCTCCTTGGTGACGCCGTGTCTCGCCAGCACCTCCTGGGCCGGGGTGCCGGAGACCCCGGCGAGCGCGAGCAGCAGGTGCTCGATCGACACGTACTCGTCCTGGAACTGGGGCGCGAGCCTGGCCGCCTGCTCCAGCACCTCGCGCAGCGAGCGCGAGGGCTGGGGCTCGGCGCCGCCCTCGGCGGCCGGCAGCCGGTCGAGGGCGTCGCGGGTCTCGGACTCGAGGCGCGCCGCCGACACGCCGACCTTGGCCAAGAGCTTGGGCGCGAGGCCGTCGGCCTGCTGGAGCAGCGCGAGCAGCAGGTGGGACGGCGTGGCCTCCGGGTTGCCCCGGGCCTGGGCGGCGGTAAAGGCCTGCTGGATGGCCTCGGTCGCGCGGACGGTGTACTGGTTCTTCTGCTTCACCCGTGCCTCCGAAGGGGGCGGCGCCCCCTGGGATCCTCGATAATCTAGTACTTGAGTGATCGATTGTCAAGTAGAATCTACCAATATTTGATAATGTGATTATCAGATCGTTTGACTCAGCTCCATACCCCCCTCTTCCGCGCCCGCTTCCGCTTCCGCGCCCGGACCCCCCAGCGGGTTCCGCTTCCGAATCCTCAAACCCTCGTGGGGAGGGCTTCCCCGCGCCTGGACCGCCTCGATTGCCAGGTGCGTCCCTGTCTTGACGCTCTGACCTCGACCTTTCGGGCTGATTGTCGCAGTTATGACGCATCGACCCGGGAATCCGGCGCGGAACCGGATGCGGGCGGGTGAAAAGCGTCGGAAGCGGGCGCGGATCGCTCGATTGGTCGCACGTCGCGCGGGAACGGGAACGGGTACGGGAACGGGAACGGAGGGAGGGACTTGCCCCCTGACCCCTGTCCCCCAACCCCTGGGTTGGGAGGGTGGGTGGGGTACAATCCCCCGCATGACCGCGGCACCAGCCCGCTTCACAATCAGCTCGCCCCATGACGTGTCCGATCTCAGGAAGGAGGACGCACGATGAGTGCACCCCAGTTCCGCCCGGTGGTCGCGCCGGAGTCCGACATGCGCGAGTTCACCTTCCGGGCGCTGATCCTCGGCCTCTTGATGAGCGTGATCCTCGGCGCCGCCAACGCCTACCTCGGCCTCAAGGCCGGCATGACCATCGCCGCCACCTACCCGGCGGCAGTGATCGGCATGGCGGTGCTGAAGCTCTTCAAGGGCACGCTGCTGGAGGAGAACTTCGCCCGGACCGTCGGTTCGATCGGCGAGTCGGTGGCGGCCGGAGCGATCTTCACGATCCCGGCCTTCGCCATCCTCCACCTGTGGGAGTTCAACGGCCTCGCCGACTACCTCAAGGCGACCGCGCTGATGGTGGTCGGCGGCGTGCTCGGCATCCTGTTCGTGACCATGCTGCGGCGGGTGATGGTGGAGGACCCGGAGCTGCCCTTCCCCGAGTCGGTGGCGGCCTCCGAGATCCACAAGGCCGGCCAGCGCGGCGCGGCCGCGGCCAAGCAGCTGTTCGAGGCGATGGGCGTCGGGGCGCTGATCAACCTCCTCGGCCAGCTCAGGATCTTCTCGGCGTCGAACGACTTCCTGATCAGGGTCGGGGAGGTCGGCCGCTCGATCGTCCGGCTCGGCTTCAAGCGCGACGCCTTCACGGTGGCGGCCGGCGGCACCTCGACCATGTCGGCCCCGGCGGTCAGCCCGGCCTACCTCGGTGTCGGCTACATCATCGGCCCCCAGCTCGCCGCCCTCAACTTCGCCGGCGGCCTGCTCGCCTGGGGCCTGTTCGTGCCGATCCTGGTGTTCTTCCTGGGCCCGGGCCTGATCGACGGCTTCGCGGCCTCGATCGGCGGCGATCCCGCCGCCGACGCGACCTGGGTCGCCCTCTCCGACCACCTCTGGAAGTTCATCGTGCGCCCGATCGCGGTCGGAGGCATGCTGGTCGGAGCGGCGTTCACCCTCTACCGGATGCGCAAGAACCTGTGGCTGGGCATCCGGCGCAGCGTCTCCGACCTGCGCAAGTCGGCCGAGGCGAAAGAGATCACCAGTCGGGTCGACCGCGACATCGACTTCAAGATCGTGCTGTTCGGCGTGATCGTGGTGTTCATCCTGATGTGCCTGCTCTACGCCTACTTCACCGGCGTGATCGGCGGCGCGGTGATGGCCGCGCTGGTGATGGTGGTGACCGGCTTCTTCTTCGCCGCCGTGTCCGGCAACCTGGTCGGCCTGATCGGCTCCTCCAACAACCCGGTCTCCGGCCTGACTCTCGCCACCCTGATCGTCGCCGCCCTCGTGATGGTGATCGTCGGCGTCTCCGGCGACCACGGGGTGGCCGCGGTTCTCGGGGTCGCCTCGGTGGTCTGCGTGTCCTCGGCGGTGGCCGGCGAAATGCTCCAGGACCTCAAGGTCGGGCACATCCTCGGCGGCACGCCGTGGAAGATGCAGGTCGGCGACCTGATCGGCGTGGTCGCGGCCGGCGCCTTCATGTTCGTGCCCCTGTTCGTGCTCCACTTCTCCAACATCAAGCAGGGCGGGATCGGCTTCGGCGACCGCGCCCTCGCGGCGCCGCAGGCGGGCCTGATGGCGACCCTCTCCCAGGGCATCGTCGGCGGCGAGATGGCCTGGCCGCTGGTGATCGTCGGGATCGTCATGGGCGTCGCCCTGATCCTGGTCCGGGTCAAGAGCCCGATGCTGTTCGCGGTCGGCATGTACCTGCCGCTCGAGACCACCTTCGCGATCTTCGTCGGCGGCGTGATCCGCTGGGTCGTCGACACGCTGGTCAAGCGCCGCGGCTTCAACGCGGCCCAGGGCACCCGGGTCGAGAACGCCGGCGTGCTGACCGCGTCCGGCCTGATCGCCGGCGAGGCCCTGATGGGCCTGGTGATCGCCGGGATCGTGTTCTTCAACCAGGAGGCCTGGGAGGGGCTGGTGGCGGCCACCAACCTCGGCGGTACCGCCCGTCCGCTGGCCGTCCTGTTCATGCTGATCGTGGCCGGCTACCTGATCCTGCGACCGCTCGGCCGCGCCGGACGGGCCGACGAGCCGGCGCCGCCGCAGGTGACCATGTAGCGTGGAGCCGACCCCTGTGCGCACGGGCCCGCCTCGGCGGGCCCTTTCCTTTGGCGCGCTCTGCTATAACGACGCCGTGACCGACGCCGACCCGATCCTCGCCGCCGTGCCGCGCCGCCTCGCCTCGTGGCGCGAGGACGAGCGGGGCCGGGTCGTGCTCGAGCGCCCCAGGCCCGCCACCACCGGCCTGCGGGGAGTGGGGGACCTGATCTCCTGGTGGTTGTCGCCCCGGCGGGTCCGGCTCGACGCCCTCGGTGCCACCGCCTGGCGGCGGCTCGACGGCCGCACCACTGTGGCCGAGGTGGCCGAGGCCCTCGCGGCCGGGCACGCGGTCAAGGACGCCCGGGGCCGGGCCGCCCGCTTCGTGCGCCTGCTTCGGCGCGAGGGCTACCTCGAGCTCGACGACAGCGCCGCGGCCGCGGTCGAGCCGCGCTGAGCCGCCGGGGTGATCTCGATCCAGTCGACCGCGGCCGACTGCGGCGGCTCGCGCCCGTCGCCGGGGTCGACGACCTGCCGGAGCTGGATGACGAGGAGGTTGGGGCCCTCCCGCCAGGACTCGGCCGGCGCGCCGAGCTCGACCGTCTGGGGGCCGCGCCCGAGCGCCCTCGTCCCCAGCTCGCGGCCGTTGACCAGCAGCCGCAGCTCCTGCCCCTCGAGGCCGCGCTGCGGCCACAGGCGAAGTCCGATCCTGGCCGCCCCGGCGGCCGGCATGGACGCCACCACCGCCGCCTCGTGGCCGAGCACCCAGCGGAAGGACCCACCGTCGGCGGCCCGCCGCGGGCTCGACCAGCCGCTGCGCAGGAACGCCGCCGACGAGCCGTCGAGCTCGAGGCGGGACCATAGCGTCGCGGCCGGATCGGGGGCCGGGCGGAGGCCGAGCATCCGGGCCAGGCAGCCGCGGGGGACGTCCTCGATCCCGGTCGCGGCGAGGTCGGCCGCGGGCACCGGCCAGGCGGCGGCCGCGGGGCCAGAGTCGAGGCCGAGCGAGTCCGGCCGCAGCCGGTACAGCGTGCCGGTCTGCGGGACCCGGGCGATGAGCGCGCCGCGTCGGGCGAGCCGCGGGATCTCGCGCCCGCCCTCGCGGGCCGGGACGAACAGCAGGACCGACTCGGACTCCGCTGCCGCCGCCCGCAACCGGTCCGCCGAGTGGCGCAGCGAGACCACCGGCTCGCCGAGGTAGTAGTCGACGTAGAGCTGGCTCCAGCTGTTCTCGCAGAGCACCGGCTCCCCGGGCCGCCGCGTCTGCTCGATGGCGGCCGCCACCCGGTCCCAGTGCGGCCGGCCGAGCCTGTGGAAGGAATCGACCCTGGCCAGCATGAGCAGCGCAAGCGCTGCCAGGACCGCGGCTTGCAGCCACCGCCATCGAAGACCTCGGGTGAGCCGCTCGAGGCCGAGCGCGATCAGGATGGCGAGCAGGGGCCAGACCGCGGCGTTGTACCGGCCCTGGGTCCAGCGGTTGACGGCCACCATCAGCGCTTCGCTGACCACAATCGCGGCGACTGCACTCAGCAGGACCGTGCGTCCGACCCGGCGGCGCAGTGCGACCGCCAAGCCTGCGGCAGCGACCACCGCGAGCGCCCCCCCGAGCCAGTCGAGGCCCTCGCCCTCGGCGGTGGCGACGGTGAGGAACTGCCAGCGCCGGCCGACGAGCTCGAGGCCCCAGTCGTTGGCGCCCTGCGACAGGCGGCCGCCTAGTGTCTCGCGCACCGAGAGGAACCATGGCAGGAACGCGGCGGTACCGGCCGCGAGCGCGACTGCGAGCCAGGCGGCGGACTTTCGCCGGAGGGCCGGCTCGGGAGCGGCCGTTTTCTCCCAGCCGAACAGCACCAGGCCGACCAGCGGCGCTAGGACGAGGGCAAAGGAGAAGTGCAGGTACCAGCCGAGGGCGATGAGGACCGCGAGGGCGGCGGCCGGGCGCGGGCCTGGCCGTGCTCGCAGCCGGTCGCCGGCGAGCATCGCGACGCCGGAGACGAGGATCAGGTAGGGGTAGGCGCGGAGCTCCTGCGAGTAGCGCACGTGGTAAGTGGAGAGGGCCATGAAGCCGGCGAGCAGCAGGCTCGCCGTGCTCCCGAAGTGACGGCGCGCCCACCACGACCAAGTCACGATCGACGCGAGCCCGGCCGCGATCGGAACCAGCCGGAGCCAGGGATCGACCAGGCCGAGCCGCAGCGAGCAGTAGGTGATGACCAGGTAGAGCGGCGGGTTGGTGGCGTCCGCCGCGCAGGCCGCGATCATCTCCCGAAACGGGAGCACCGCCCGGGTGATGGTGAAGCCCTCGTCGAGACCGAACGAGAAGGTGCCGAGGTTGCACAGTCGAAGAAGGGCCGCCGCGGCCACGATCACCCCGAGCGCACCCCACCACCGGGCGGCGGCGAGGCGAGACACGGGGACGCTGCTCAATCCCCGACCTCGGCCGATCTGGAGGTCACGCGGCGCCCCGCGCCGACAGCACCGCCGGCACCGTCTTGAGCAGGATCTTGAGGTCGAGCCACAGCGACCACTGGTCGATGTAGGCGAGGTCGAGGGCGATCCAGCGCGCGAAGTCGTCGAGGCCGGCGCGGCCGGAGACCTGCCACAGACCGGTCAGGCCGGGCTTCATCGACAGCCGGCGCAGCTGCCAGCGCTCGTAGCGCGCCACCTCCTCGGGGAGCGGCGGCCGCGGCCCGACCAGCGACATCTGGCCGAGCAGGACGTTGACGAGCTGGGGCAGCTCGTCGATCGACAGCCGGCGCAGCACGCGGCCGACCGCGGTGACCCGGGGATCGCGCCGCGCCTTGAACGCCGGGCCGTTGATCTCGTTGAGGTGGGCGACCGCGTCGAGCTGCGCCTCGGCCCCCTCGACCATGGTGCGGAACTTGTAGAGGGTGAAGCGACGGCCGTTGAGCCCGCACCGCACCTGCCGGTAGAGCACCGGGCCGCGCGAGCTGACCGCAATCGCCACCGCCGCGAGCAGCAGCACCGGCGACAGCACCACCAGCCCGGCCAGCGACGCGCTGAGGTCGAACAGCCGCTTGACGAAGATCGGGAACGGCGCGCCGGGCGTGTTGGTGAAGGTGAGCAGCGGGATTCCCTCGAGCTCCTCGAGCACCACCCGCGCCTTCATGTGCGGGAAGTAGAGCGCGACCCGGGCGCGGATGCCGAGCTCGGAGCAGAGCAGGAAGCTCTCCTCGAACTCCTCGAGCTGGCGCCGCGAGAGCACGAAGATCACCTCGTCGACGACCTCGTCCTTGAGGATTCGCGGCAGGTCGTCGGCCGCGCCGAGCACCGGCAAGCCGAGCACCCGCTCCGGGTGCGACCCGTTGGGGGCCACGAAGCCGAGCAGCTTGAGGCCCCAGTGCGGGTGGAGCTGGATGATGCTGGCCACCTCCTCGGAGCGCGGGTTGATGCCGACGATCAGCAGCGTGCGGTAGTTGTAGCCGCGGCGGCGGACCTGGCGGGCGAACAGCCGCAGCGCCACCTTCTCGGCGACCAGCAGCGCGAGGTCGAGGGTGCCGAACAGGACCAGGAACGGCCGCGACACGAAGTCGAGGCGGAGCAGCCAGCCGGCCGCGGCCAGGGTGAGCGTGCCTGCGAAGACCACCTGCACCACCTGCCAGACCTCGCGCGACAGCGCGACCGTGCGGCGCGAGGTGTAGGCCTCGCGGGCGACCAGCAGGAAGGTCCAGATCGCGAGCACCAGCGGCAGCAGGCCGAGGTAGCGGGACAGCGGGTAGAGCTCGGTGGGGAAGAGCGACGGCGCGAGGCGGGGGCCGAGGTGGGAGCGGATCCACCAGGCGAGCAGGAACGCGACCGTGGTGAGCACCAGGTCGGTGGTCCACACCCAGTAGGCGATGACCTTGGCGCGCTCCTTCAGCACAGCTCCCTCAGCATGCGCTCGTAGGCGTCGGCGACGTCGTGCCAGCGGTAGCGCTCGTCGACCCGGCGGCGGGAGCGGGCCGCGAGCTCGGCCAGCTGTGGCTCGTCGTCGACCACCTCCGCGAGCACGGACTCCAGCGCCGCCTCGCCGCTGAACCGGAAGCGGCGGCCGGCACCGGCCACCACCTCCCGGTTCTCCGGCGTGTCATAGTACAGCACCGGCCGCCCCGCCCCCATCGCCTCGACCAGCGCCGGGTGGGTCCCGCCGACCTCGGTGGCGTGGATGTAGAGGCGGCAGGAAAACAGCAGCTCCCGGTAGCCTTCGCCGTAGATCGAGCCCGGCAGCAGCACCCGGCGGTCGGCCAGGGCGCGCACCCGCGCGGTCAGCTCCGGTGCGTAGGGCGCCCCGCCGACCATCACCAGCGGCCGGTCCCCGGCGACCCTGGAGTAGGCCTCGACCACGCGGTCGGGGTTGTTCTCGGGCTCGAAGCGGGACACGTAGAGCAGGTACTCGCCCGCCCGGAGCCCGAGCCGGTCGAGGGTCGCGCTGCCGACCGGGCGCTCGAGGTCGCCGCCGTAGACGATCATCTCCGAGCGCGCCCCGAAGCAGCGCCGGTAGTAGCGGCGGATGACCTCGGCGTCGGTGACCAGGGCGTCCGGGACCGAGGCGGCCAGCCGCTCGCACAGCCGGTAGTAGGCGCGTCCGGCAGCGCCCCACTTGCGGCGCTTGCGCTCGAGGCCGTCGACGTTGAGCGCGACCGGGGTGCCGGCAAGCTGCAGGATGCGGGCGAACGGCGCGTTGGCCGCGTTGCACAGCAGCGCCGCGTCGTAGCCTTGCCCGGCGGCGTGGACGGCCGCGAGCAGGGTGTTGGACACCGTCTCGAGGTGCTTGGTGTAGAGGGCGGGCAGCACCACCAGCCGCATCCCGCGGTAGCGGCCGAGCGCCGGGTCGACGAAGCCGGTGCGGCCGTAGACCGTGACCTCGTGGCCGCGCTCGGCGAGCCGCCGGCCGAGCTCCTCGGCAAAGGTCTCGAAGCCGCCGTAGGAGGCCGGGACGCCCCGCGTGCCGAGGATGGCGAGCTTCACCGGTCGACGATCTCCTCCGTCCAACCTGCTGTACGGAACCAGCGCCGGACCCGTCGGGAGGGCACGCTGCGCCGGCCGAGCACCCAGCGCCGCCGGCCGGCGGCGTCGCCGCGCAGCCGCCACAGCTCTGCCAGCGCTCCCAGCGAGCCGCGCTCGACGGTCAGGCAGGCGCCGATCACCAGCAGGTCGCGGGCGAGCCACCACGGCAGGCAGGCGAGGTGCCAGCCGAGGTCGGCGCAGTGCAGGCGGAGCAGGAACCGGTTGCGCACCGAGTGCCGGTTGATGGCCCGGTGGCCGCGCCGGCCGGCCTCGGGGCGGAAGCCGCGGCGGTGGCCGGCGACCGCGCCCGGGACGTACAGGCAGCGCCAGCCGCGCCACTGCAGCCGCCACGCCAGCTCGGCGTCCTCGCGGTAGGCGAAGAAGCTCTCGGCGAAGCGCTGGCCGTCCGGGTAGGCGACGTCGTCGAGCGCGGCTCGGCGCACGAGGGCGGCGGCGCCGGTGGCGCCGAAGACCCAGGCCGGGGCCTCGAAGCGGCCGTCGTCGGGGGTGCCGGCGCCACGGTCGAGGTGGCGGCCCGACGGCGTCACCACCATCCCGGCCGAGTCGATCGTCCGGCCCGCCACGAGGTCGTCGCCGTCGGCGCGCAGCAGCTTGCCGACCGCGCAGCCGATGCGGTCCCGCTCGGGGCGCGCCTTGATGGCGTCGAGCAGGCGCGCCGGGTAGTCGGGAGCGGGCGCGCAGTCCGGGTTGACGAGCAGCACCCACGGGGTGTCAGCGGCGGCGAGGCCGGCGTTGGCGGCCGCGGCGAAGCCGACGTTGGCCGGGTTGCGGACGAGCTGGAGCGGCAGCTCGTCCGGGTTGGCTGCGATCAGGTCGGCGGAGCCGTCGGTCGATCCGTTGTCGACGACGACGACGCGCGCCGGCGGCGGCTGCAGCCGGCGGATCGCCTGCAGGCAGGCGGGCAACGTCGCCGCGTGGCCGTACGACACGACGACCACCGCGTAGCTCGAGTCGGGCACGGCGTCATCTTGGCACAGTGGGGCGCAAAGGATCTAGGATTTAGGATCTGGGGGATAGGGGAAACCACCGCCCTCCATTTCCCCGCCCCTCCCCGCTTGTCACGGCGGAGCCGGAGGCGAAGCCGGATGTCCGTGCCCGCGTGACCGGCAGCCGGGAAGGTCGTCCGTTCGGAAACGGGAACGGGAACGGACACGCAGAGGCAGAGCAACGTCCGGAGTGCTCCGGGCCGTATACTCTCCGCGATGCCAGAGATCCGGTCGCGGCTCGCGGCGTGCCTGCCGTCGTGGCTGTCGGCGGTCGTGCTCGTGGCGCTGCTTGCCGTGCTGGCTGCGACCGGCCGCCTGTCCTCCTCGGACGCGGCGTGGGCGGCTGCGAGCGTGCTGGCCGCCTTCCTGCCCACCGGCTGGCACGCGCCGGTCGGCTGGAAGCGTCGCGCCGCCGAGGCCACCCTGCTCCCGGTGGCGGCCGCGCTGCTCCTGGTGCCCGACCTGACCATCCGCCGCATGCTGCTGCCGCCGCTCCTGGTGGCGGCCGCGGCTGCCGCCGTGCTCGCGGCCCTGCCGCGGACGCCGGCGCGTCGGCGTCCGCTGCTGTGGGCCGCCTTCGGCGTGGCGGTGCGATCAGCGGGCGGTCTCGGGCTCGCCGGGGCCGGCCCGCTCGCGGCCGCCGCTGCGATGGCGGCGAGCGCGATCCTGCCCTGGTCGGCCGGCGCGTGGGGCAGCGGGGCCGGGCTCGCCGCCGGCCTGGTGGTGGCGGCGGTGCCGCTGCAGCGCTGGCCGCTGGCGACGCTTGCCGCGACCGTGGCGGCGGCCTGGCTGGTGCCGTGGGGCCGGTCGTGGGCGGGCCGCGGGGGCTCGCTCCGCGGCTGGCTGCCGATGGTCGTGGCCGGCGCGTTGGCTGGCTCGGCGCTGGCGCCGTTTGGCGGCATCCGCCTCCTCGACGCGCTTCCCGGGGCCGGCGTGGTCGCCGCGGCGGTGATCGTCGTCGCCGCCCTGGTGACCCTGCGGCTGCCGCCTGCCGTCGCCGGCGCGGCGTGGTTCCTCGCCACGTTCGCCCTCGGGCCGGTCCAGCCGCCGCTGCCTGAGTCGCCCGCCCTCCGGCTCGACGCGGACCGCTCCGAGGCCGCGCTGCCGGCCGGCACCGGCGAGCCGTACCTGCTCGACGTGGCGGTGCGCGGCGGTGGCCGGCTCGCGGCCGGGACGGTGGTGGGGGTGATTGCCGGGGAGAACGGCGAGCGGCCGCTGCGGGTGGGGCGCGAGACCGCGGAGGGGGCTCGCAGCCGCGTCGCCGGGGCGCCGGCGATCGCGCACGGCCTGCCGGATCGTCCGCTGTGGCGGCCACAGCGGACCGGGTGGCCGCCGGCGTGGCGGGTCAGCGGCCGCACCGTCCACGCGGTGGCGGCCGGCGAGCGGCCGATCCTCCGCCGAGCACCGGAGCTGCCCGCCGGGGTGGCGCTGGTGGTGGAGAGTGCCGGACCGAGCCGCCCGACGCCGCCCCGCGGCCTGCCGCTGCCAGGCTGGATGGCGGCGGCCGCGGTCGTGGTCGCCCTGCTGCAGCTGACCGCCGGCGGCTGGCGGTCGCCGTCGGCGATGGTGCCGTGGACGCTGCTGGTTGCCGGGCAGCTCGTGGCGAGGGCCGCCGTCGAGCCGCTGCGCCTGGCCGGCGAGCGCCATGGGGTCGACCTCGCGCTGGCCGCGCTGCTCGCCGCCTGGGCGCCCGCGGCGTGGCGCTGGCTGCGCGAGCGTCGGCCGGGGCTCGCCGTCGCGTCGCTGCTCCTGCCGCTCGCGATCGCGACGCCCTGGCTGACGCCGCCGCTCTACGGCGACGAGCCCTTCCACCTGCACGTGATGGAGTCGCTGGCGCGCGACCGCGATCTCGAGCTCGAGAACAACCTCGACATCGAGCGCCATCCGGGCGACCGGACCTACACCATGGGCGACCCGCTGCTGCACTCGCCCGCGCTCGGCCTCCTGCTGCTGCCCGGCTTCCTCGCCGCCGGCCGGACCGGAGCGCTGCTGCTGCTCGCGGCCGGTGGCGCCGCACTGGCGGCGCTCCTCGCTTCGCGTTGCCGGCAGCTCGGGGTTCCGGAACGGCGGCTCGCCCTGCTCCTGATGGTGCTCGCCACGACCTACCCGCTCGCCACCTTCGCGACCCAGATCTGGCCGGAGCTGCCGGCGGCCCTCGCGACGTCGGCGATCCTGGTGCTGGCGGCCGGCCGCCGTGGCGGCCGCTGGACCGCCACCGCGCTCGCGGCGCTCGCGACCGCGGTCAAGACCCGGCTCGGGCTGATCGTGTTCCCGGCGGCGGCCGCGGTGTGGCGCCGTGACCGGACCGGCCCGCGCTGGGTCGCCGTGCTGGCGCTGGTGCTCGCGGCCGGGTCGGCGCTGGCGGTCGGCTGGGTGTCGATGGGCCATCCGTTCGGCCTGTTCCGGCGCGTCGAGCACCTCCTGCCCGCCGACCCGGCGCTGGCGCTGCGGGTGGTGGTCGGTCTCGCGTTCGACCCGGCCGGCGGCCTCCTGTTCGCGGCGCCGCTCGCGCTGGCGGCGGTCGGCCTGGCCGGCCATCTGTGGCGGCGGGGCGGTCCCGGCGAGCGGGCGGTGATCGCCGGCGGGGCGCTGACCGTGCTCGCGCTGCTCCACTCCAAGGAGTGGTACGGGGGAGGCTCGCCGCCGGCGCGCTACCTGGTGCCGCTGCTGCCGGCAGCCGTCCTCGCCTGGGGGGTTGGCCTGCGCGAGCCGCGGCGCTGGCGGCGGCTTGCCGAGGTGCTGCTGGCCCCGTCGCTGGTCGCCTGGTGGGCGCTGGTGACGCGGCCCCACCTGTCGGTCAACCCCGGCGATGGCGGCTGGTGGCTTTCCGATGCGCTGGCGAGGCGCCTCCAGGCCGACGTCCAGCACCTGGTGCCGTCCTTCCTGGTGCCGAACGCGGCCAGCGTCTGGCTGCCGCCGCTCGTGATCGCCGCCGTGGTCGGGTCGGTCGCGGCGTGCTCCCGCCGGCCCGCCGTCCTGCGCTGGCTGGTGCGCTCGGGGACCGCCCTGGCGCTGGCCGTGGCCACGGTGGTCAGCGCGGCGGTCGTCCTCCGCAACGACCGGATCGTCGAGGCCGAGGCCGCGCAGGTGCGGCGGGCGGGCGGCTCGCCGGTGCCGCCGGCCGGCACCTTCTCCCGGTTCGAGCACCGGCGGGGGTGGCTCCTTCGCGATGGTGACGGGATCGTGGTCCCGCTCCGGGTGGCAGCGCCCTCGGCGGTCTGGATCGAGGGCTGGCTGGTCGGCTCGGCCCAGCGCGGGGCCGACCTGGTCGTGCGCTGGGACGACGGCCCGCCGGCGGCGATCGCGGTCTCCGGCGCCTCGCCCGCCGGGAGGGTGCGGCTGCCGGATCCGCCGGCGCCAGGACGGCGCCGGCTGCGGGTCGGCCTGCGAGCCCCGGCCGGCGGCGGTGCGGTGCTCGACCGCGTGGTGGTCGAGCGGTGAGGGCCGGGCTCGCCGCCGCCGGGCCACTGACGTGCGCCCTGATCTTCGGGGCCGGCTGCGCCAGAACGCCCCCGGTTCGGCGGGTCGTGCTGGTCGTGGTGGACACGCTGCGAGCCGACGCGGTGGGCATCTGGGGTGGCACCGCCGAGACACCCAACCTTGACAGGCTCGCCGCCGAGGGTGTGCGGTTCGCAGCGGCCCGCAGCCATGCCCCCATCACCGGGCCCAGCCACGCCTCGCTCTTCACGTCGCGCTTTCCGTCCGAGACGGGGGTGCGCACCAACGGCGACCGACTCGGCCCGGAGCTGGAGACCTGGGCCGAAGCACTCGCCCGGCAGGGCTTCGACACGGCGGCGTTCGTCAGCTTGGGCGTCCTCAAGCGTGAGTTTGGCTTCGGGCGCGGCTTCGCGGCCTACACCGACCACTTCGGCCTCGACTGGTGGCGAACGGCCGACGACCTCAACCGAGACGTCCTGCCGTGGGTTCAGTCCGCTGCCGAGCCGTTCTTCCTCTGGGTTCACTACTCCGACCCTCACGAGCCATATGCGCCGCCCGGCCGCGACTACCCGCGTGTTCGCCTGACCGAGGACGGCCGTGATCTCGGCTCGCTCCCGGCGGACGGCCGCACCCGGCGCGTCGAGGTCGATTGGACGGGGCGCCGGCTGCGGCTCGGGTTCGTGGAGGCGGAGCCTGCGCTGGTCGAGGGAGGCCTGGTGACGCTGCGGGCGGTGCGGGGCGGGGATGGCGTGCAGGTCACGGCGGGGCGGGGGATGTTCCCGTGGTACCCCGACCAGAAGGTCGCCAACTTCGTGACCGCCCTGCCCGGGGAGCTGGAGCTCGAGCGGGCCGTCGGTGTACCCGTGCCTGCCGGGCGCGCCGTCGTCACGCTGGCGGTCGACGTCAAGCTGCCGATCCCGGAAACCCGCAGTCTGTACTGCGCCGAGGTCGAGCACGCCGACCGGGAGCTGGGTCGCCTGCTGGCCGCGCTGAGGTCCCGGTTCGACGCCGAGGGCACGCTCGTGGTGGTCGTCGGCGACCATGGCGAGGGTCTCGGTGACCACGACCTGGTTGGCCACATCGAGCAGCTCTACGACTCGTTGCTGCACGTGCCCCTGGTGCTCTGGGCTCCCGGCGTGCTGCCGGCCGGGGTCGTGGTCGACGAGCCGGTGGTCCTGGTGGATGTCTGGCCCACGGTGGCCGAGCTGCTCGGGTTGCCGCCGCCGGCCGGTGCCCGCGGTCGAAGCCTGGTGCCGCTCGTCCACGGCGCCGCCTGGTCCGCCGCGCCATTGCTTGCCCAGACCTTCCGGCCGGAGGCGGCCCACGACCTGGAGGCGCTGGCAGAGGGCGGCCACAAGCTGGTGCGGGAGCCGGAAAGCGGGCGCCTCGAGCTTTACGACCTCCGGGCCGACCCTGGCGAGCTCACGAACCTGGCCGCCGCGGACCCTGCCCGCGCCGCCGAGCTGGCAGCCCGGCTCGACGCGCTGCTCGCCAGCCTGTCCGTCCCTGCTGTCGCGCCTCAGGCGCCGCTGGACGACACCACGAGATCGCGCCTCGAGGCGCTGGGGTATTTCTGACGTGAGGGGTCGGGGTTGGGGGACAGGAAGGGGACGAGCAGAGGAGCGGCCGCTGCCTTCGACCTGTCACCGGTCGCGCGTCAGTTTCCACCGCGCAGCGCACCGCGGCGCCCGCCGGTGGTAGAGTACGGGCAGAAATATGGCTCTGGTGGAGGGCCCCATGACGAAGACGTTGACTCTCGCAATCGTGGTCCTGGCCGCGCTGGGCACGGCAGTCGCAGACACTCCGCAGGAGAAGCTGGCTCTCGACGCCAGCGGCGACCCGGCCGCCTACACCGTCGGACGGATCGACCGCAACGGCGGCGACAGCTGCGCCGACGCGCCCACGATCACCGTGGCCGCCTACAACGACACCGGCAACACCACCGGCTACACCGACAACTGGGGCCCGATGGTGAGCGGCTACGGCCAGGACGGGGAGGACCAGGCCTACTTGATCACTCTCGGTGCGGCGGACACCATCAACGTCACGGTGACCCCGACCGACTCCGGGTTCGACCTCTCGGCCTACATCATCGGCAACGCCGACTGCTCGAACTACAACCCGGTCGTGCTCGTCGGCGCCGATGACGCCTTCGCGGGGGACCCCGAGGTGCTCAGCTACGCCGCCGGCGCCGGCACCTACGTGATCATCGTCGACTCGTTCCTGCCGGGCGAGGTCGGCCCGTTCGGGATCGAGGTGCTCAGCAACGTGCCGGTCGAGCTGGTGACGTTCACAGCGGAGTGAGCGCGAGCGCCGGGGGGACGCCACAGGAGCTCGGGCTACCCGTGTCCACTCGGGCGCGGAAGCGGGCGGGGGTCAGCCGGCCCTCGCCCTTCACCGATCACCTCTCACGGATCACCCTCATCGCCGCGCGGTAGGCGCTGCGGCGCGAGGGTCGCGTGACGGCCCGCAGGGCGAGGCCGAGCTGCAGGCCTGCTCGCACGAGGCCGAGCGAGCCCGGGTGGTGGCGCTCGGCGTAGCGCAGCAGGTTGCGGTGATAGGCGCGCAGGAAGTCCGCGTCGGTCAGGTGGGCCAGGCTGGATCCTCCGCCGTGGACGACGCGGGCGCTGGGGACGACCCGGAAGCCGGCGGCCGGCGCCCGGCCCTGCGCCGCCAGCTCCCGCAGGCGGGCGCAGAAGTCGACGTCCTCCCACCAGGCGGGCGCGAAGCCCTCGTCGAGGCCGCCGAGCGCGTCCCACACCGGCCGCCGGACCAGCCAGGCCGCGGCGGCCGGCTGCTCGACCGGCGCCGGCTCGGCCGGCGCCCGGCCGGGGAACATCGGCGCCCCGCCGCGCCCGGCGGCGAGCCTCCCCAGCCCCGGCAGCCGGCGCAGCTGCCAGCGGTGCTGGGGCGCGCCGTCGGCGCCGATCAGCAGCGGCACCACGCCGGCGGCGTCCGGGCGCCGCGCGAGCTCGTCGGTCAGGGCGTCGATGGCCCCGGCCGTGATGGCGGCGTCGGGGTTCAGCAGCAGCAGGAAGGGGCTGTCGGTGCGGGCGGCGCCCTGGTTGGCGGCGTGCCCGAAGGAGCGGTTCTCCTCGAGGGCGACGACCTCGACCGCGGGGAAGGCGGCTGCCAGCCGCTCGGCGCCGCCGTCGGCCGAGCCCGAGTCGACGAGCACGACCCGCTCCAGGTCGCGGCCGCCGTGCTCGAGCAGCGAACGCAGGCAGCGGTCGACCTCGTCGCCGCCGCGCCAGCGCACGACCACGGCGGCGGTGCGGCGTGCGGTCATGGCATCCGCTCCAGCGCCCCGCCCGGCCACAGCGCGAGCGCCGCCCGGATCGCGGCGGGCAGCAGGGCACGGCGTCGCACCCGCGGCAGCTCCGGGATGGCGGCGGCCAGCGGCTCGGTGACCCGGCTCCACGTCCAGCTCGGGCGCGCCTGCTCGAGCGCGAGCCGGCAGCGTGCCTGCTCGTGGTCCGTGAGCAGCCACTCGATGGCGGCGGCGGTCGCGCCCGCGTCGCCGGGCGGAATGACGCCGCCCCAACCGTGCTGGTGGGCGAGCCGCGACACCTCGCCGCCCTCGCTGAGCAGCATCGGCACCGCAGCCCACACGGCGTCGAGGGCGCGGGTCCGGAACGACAGCGCCGCCTCGTCCCCGGAGCGGTGCAGAACGGCCACCAGGTCGGCGCGGTTGAGGATGCGGTGGCGTTCGCGGTAGGGCACCCAGCGGTCGAGCGCCACCACCTGCGGCGGGGCGAGGCCGCGGGCTCGGACCGCGCCGGCCAGCGCTGCTGCGTCCCAGCCCGCGCCGCGCGCGCCTGGACGGGGGGCCACCGGCACCACCAAGCTCAGCTTCACCGGGCCCAGCCGCGCCCGCGCGTCGAGCAGGGTGTCGAGGTCGAGCCACGGCCAGACGCCGCCCCACCACAGCACCACCCTCCAGTCGTCGGGGACGCCCGGCACGCCGCCGCGCTCGGCCGGCGGCGGCTGGTCAGGGACGCCGAACGGCACGGTCAGCAGGGGCAGCCCGAACCGGCCGCGCAGGCGCTCCGACCACCACTCGACCTGGGCCGGGCCGGCGGCCAGCACGGCATCGGCCCGCGCCGCGACCAGGGGCAGGCGCGCCGCTGCGGTTCGCCGCCGCCGGGCCCGCTCCGGGGTCTGCGGCATCGCCTCGAGCTCGGCGAGCAGCGGCGTGACGCCGTCGGCGATCAGCAGGTGGCGGCCGAGGAAGGCGCGCGGCGGCAGGCTCCACGGCGGCGCCACCACCGCCTCGGACCACGCCCAGGGCGGCTCGCAGACGAGCGGCGGGCCGGCGTCGTCAGGCGGACGCGAGCCGGCCGCGCCGGCGATCCGGACCTCGTGGCCCCGGCGCTCCAGCGCGCGGGCCAGCTCGAAGGCGCGCAGCGCGGAGCCGGCCATCACCGGGCCGACGGTGTCGTCGGTGGCGACCAGGACCCTCACGGCTCCTCCGGCAGCCCGCCGAGCCGTGGTCCCGGGGTGGTGCGGCGCCAGCCCGCCACTATCAGCGACGGCCACGCGCCGGCAACCGCCGCCGCCACCATTGGCGCCCGTGGATTCGTCCGGGACAGGGTGCGCAGCGCGCGCAGCTCGCCGCGCATCAGGCGCGGCAGTGAGCGGAGCAGGGCCGCTGCCGTCAGGTTGCCGGCCAGCGCACGCCAGCGGTTGGCGAACAGCCACCAGGGGTGGCGCCACCGCATCGCGGAGCCGCTCGCCGATCCGGCGTGGCGGGCCGGCGCGCCGCCGGACCAGGCGGCCCGCCATCCCAGCCGCCGCAGCCGGAGGCCGAGGTCGAGGTCCTCGTGGTAGCTGCCGAAGGCGGTGTCGAACGGCGCGATCGCACCGACCGAGGCCTCTGCGAGGGCGGCGACGCGCCACAGCGCGGCGGTCCCCGAGACCGCCACGACCGTGCGCAGGCCGTCGCTTTCGCCGGCTGCGGCCAGGCCGCGGTCGACCTGGACCGGCAGCGCCCAGCGGTCGAGGGCGATTCCCCGGCCGTCGATGGCCCGGCCCCGGGCGTCGGTCACCGTGCCCTGGACCGCCGCCAGCCGGGGATCGCGGTCGAGCGCGTCGCCGAGCACCGCCAGCCACTGGGGCGGCGGGATCGCGTCGTCGTTGAGCAGGGCGACCCGCTCGGCGTCACGCGCCGCCCCGGCGATCCCGAGGTTCGCGGCGGCGGCGAAGCCGAGCTGCCGCGGCGGGTGCAGGACCTCGACGCCAGGGCGCGGCGGAGCGGCGGCCCCGCCCGACAGCACCACGATCACCCGCGCCGGCGCCGGATCGAGCGCGCGGACCGCATCCAGGCAGGGGCCGAGGGCGCTATTCCCGACCGACGGGATCACCACCGCGACCGCCGGCACGGCGGGCCGCGGGGCGCCGGGCTGCGCCTGGTTCGGTGGCGGCTGGGCAGCCATCTGCGTCGAGTATAGCGAGTGATGCAGGCTAGAATACGGCCGTGACGATCCGGCTCGCCGTCGATGCGCGCAAGCTGACCGACTTCGGCATCGGCACCTACCTGTCCCATCTGCTGGCCGGGCTGGCGTGGCGGGGCGAGTACGACCTGACCGTGGTGGTCCGGCCGGAGCACGTCGGCCGGGTCACGGTCCTCGCTCCCGAGGCGCGGACCATTCCCGTGTCGGCGCGAGGCTACGGGCTCGCGGAGCACGTCGCCCTGCCGGCGGCGCTGTGGCGGGAGCGGCTCGATCTCGTGCACGTGCCCCACTACGTGGTGCCCCACCTCGTGCCCCGTCCGTTCGTGGTGACGGTGCACGACGTCATCCAGCTCTTCTATCCCCCTCACGGGCGCAGCATCCAGGCCCTGCTCTACCTGCGGTTCGTGCTGCGATCGGCGCTGCGGCGGGCGCGCCGGGTGATCACCGTGTCGCGGACCTCGCGCCGTGACCTGATCGCCCTTTTCGGCGCCGATCCGGATCGCGTCGACGTGGTGCCGAACGGTGTCGACGACCGGCTCGCCGAACGGCCGCCGGTCGAGCGGTTGGAGGAGGTCAAGCAGCGGTACGGCCTGCGGCCACCGCTGGTGCTGGTGGTGGGCAACGACAAGCCCCACAAGAACCTCGACGTCGTGCTGCGCGCCTTCCACCTGGCGTGCCGCGAGCGCTCGCTGCCGGGCCAGCTGGTGCTGATCGGGGCCGTCGGCGGCGATCACCCGCTGATCGCCAGGGCGCACAGGCTCGGGCTGGACGGCCGCGTCTGCGGGCTCGGCCGGGTCTCCCAGGCCGACCTTCACACGCTCTACCACCTGTCGGCGGTGCTGCTGCACCCGGCCCGCTACGAGGGCTTCGGGCTGCCGGTGCTCGAGGCGATGCGCTGCGGGCTTCCGGTCGTCACCTCCAACGTCGGCGCGATGCGCGATCTCGGCGAGGGGGCGGCGCGGCTGGTCAACCCGCTCGACGTCGCCGAGGTGGCGGCGGCGCTGGAGCGGGTGCTGGTGGACGACGCACTGCGCCGGCGCATGATCGAGGCCGGGAACCGGCGGGCGGAGACGCTGACCTGGGAGCGGGCGGTCGAGGGGACCCTGGAAACCTACCGCAAGGCCCTGGGGGAGGAGTGAGCATGCGCGTGGCCCTTGTCCACGACTGGCTGACCGGGATGCGCGGCGGCGAGTGGGTGCTGCGCGAGATCGCCGACATGTTCCCGGAGGCGAGCATCTACACCCTGGTGCACCGGCGAGGCAGCGTGATGGCCGACCTCGAGCGGCACCCCATCCACACCTCTTGGCTCCAGGTGCCATCATTCGGGGGACGGCGCTGGCGCTACCTGCTGCCGCTGATGCCGGCCGCGGTCGAGAACTTCGACTTTCCGGACGTCGACCTCGTCATCTCGTCGAGCCACTGCGTCGCCAAGGGCGTGATCCCGCCGCCGGGCGCCTTTCACCTGAGCTATGTGCACACCCCGATGCGCTACGTCTGGGACCAGCGATCGCTCTATCTGAACCGGATCCCGAGGCCGCTGCTGCCGATCGCGCAGGGCAGGCTGTCGCGGCTGCGCGAGTGGGACATGGTGTCGTCGACCCGGGTCGACCGCCTGATCGCCAACTCTCGCCTGGTGGCGTGGCGGATCAAGCACTACTGGAACCGCAGCGCGGAGGTGATCCCGCCGCCGGTGGACACCGAGTTCTTCACTCCCGGCGGGCAGCGCGGCGACGCGCTGTTGACGGTCGCGGCCCTTGTTCCGTACAAGAGGGTTGAGATGGCGATCGCGGTCGCAGGGCGACTGGGAAGGACCCTCGACGTCGTGGGCACCGGCCCGCAGCTGAGTCGGCTTCGGCGGATCGCCGGCAATAACGTCCGCTTCCGCGGCTGGGTGACGCGCGGCGAGCTGCGCGAGGCCTACCGAGGCGCCGCGGCGTTGCTGGTCCCGAACATCGAGGACTTCGGCATGGCGTCGGTCGAGGCCCTGGCGTGCGGGACCCCGGTGGTCGGCATCGCGGCGTCCGGGACGGCCGATGTGGTGCGCGACGGGATCGAGGGCCGGCTCGCCGGGGAGAACTCGGTCGACGCGCTGGTCGAGGCGACGGCGGGCGCCCTCGACCGGGCGTGGGACCCGCTCGAGCTGCGCCAGCGCACCGAAGGGTTCTCGCGCACCGCCTTCCAGCTGAGGTTCCGCTATCTGCTCGACCGGCTCGAGCTCGGTGGGGGACGGGGATGATCCAGCGGCGGCGCCAGATCGAGGCGCTGATCAAGCTCGCGGGCGACGTCGTCGCCACGGCGGCTGCCGTCATGGTGGCCTACTGGCTGCGCTTCGAGGTCCAGGTCCAGCCGGTCACCAAGGGGCTGCCGCCGATCGAGCCATACCTGCGCCTGCTGCCGGCGGTGGTCGTGCTGTGGCCCGTCGTCTTCTACTTCCAGGGCCTGTACCACAGGCGCCGCATGCTGTCGCGCGCGGACGAGGCGGTGAGGGTCGCGCTGGCGGTGCTGCTCGCGACCGTGCTGCTGACCGCGGGCCTCACCTTCTACCGCGATTTCTCCTACTCGCGGCTGTTCCTGGCCATGTTCGCCGCCGTCGACGCCGTGCTGGTGACCGGCACCAGGCTGGCGATCCGCGCCGCCCTCGGCCGCATCCGGCGCTCGGGCGGCAACCTGCAGCAGGTGCTGGTGGCGGGTGCCGGGGATCTCGGCCGCGAGGTCGTGGAGCGCCTGCGCGAGCACCGGGAGCTCGGCTTCAAGGTGGTCGGGTTCCTCGACGACGACCCCGGCAAGCAGCAGCGGAAGATCCATGGGGTCCAGGTCCTCGGCACCATCCAGGATCTCGAGGCCGTGGTCGCGCAGCATGCGGTCGACCAGCTGTTGATCGCGCTGCCCCTGAGCGCCCACCAGCGCACGGTCCAGCTCATCCGGCAGGCCGGCCAGCTGCTGCTCGAGGTGAAGGTGGTGCCGGACCTGCTGCAGTACTACGTGCTGCGCGCCGGCGTCGAGGACCTCGACGGGCTGCCGGTCATCAACCTCAGCCAGATCCCGCTCGACGGCTGGAACCAGATCGTCAAGCGGACCTTCGACATCACCGTGGCCGTGCTCGCGCTGCTGCTCACCGGCTGGATGTTCCCGATCATCGCCTGGCTCATCAAGCGCGAGGACGGCGGGCCGGTGCTCTTCACCCAGGTCCGCACCGGCATGGACGGGCGCTCGTTCCGGCTCTACAAGTTCCGCTCGATGCGAGTCGACGCGTCGGCCAACGGGCAGGCGCAGTGGACGCGGGCGCGCGACCCCCGGATCACCCGGATCGGCGCGGTGCTGCGCCGCTTCAACCTCGACGAGCTGCCGCAGCTCCTCAACGTCGTGGTCGGCGACATGTCGCTGGTCGGCCCGCGGCCCGAGCAGCCGGAGTACGTCGAGCGGTTCCGCGCCCGCTACCCGGAGTACAACACGCGGCACCTGGTGCGGTCGGGCATCACCGGCTGGGCGCAGGTCAACGGCCTGCGCGGCGACACCTCGATCCGGCAGCGGATGGTGCACGACCTCTACTACATCCAGAACTGGAGCTTCGCGCTCGACCTGCGGATCCTGTGGCGGACGCTGCGGCTCGCGGTGGGCGATGCCAGGGGGTAGGGGATAAGATCGAGGATCTAGGATCTAGGATCTGGGGCGCCCACCCGCGCTTGTCACGGCGTAGTGCAGAGCACGAAGCCGGATCCGTTCCCGTTTCCGAGAAGACCCGCTTCCGCGCCCGCTTCCGCTTCCGCGCCCGAACCCCGCCCGAACGCCGCCCGACCAGCATCTGGGATTTGGGGGATAGAATCTCGCCCCACCCGTCCGCTTCCGCTTCAGAACTCAACCCGAAGAAGCTCGCCTCAGCTCACGCCTCGCGTATCCCCAGCCAGCGGGATGCCTTGCTGTCGAGTCAGCTTCTGGACGGACCACGGCATCCGGGCGCGGGCGCGGAAGCGGGCACGGAAGCGGAAGCGGAAGAGGGTTATGCCCTGGCCGTTGCTTCCGCGACGACCCGCGCGAGCACCGCATCCCACGCCTCGACGACCGGCTCCCAGCGCAGGGACGGGGCGCGGGCCGCGGCGCGCCGCCGCAGCTCGGCGGTGACCTCGGGCTCGAGCGCCCGGCCGATCGCCGCCGCCAGCGCCGCCGGGTCGCCCGGCGGCGTGAACAGCGCGGCGTCGCCTGCGGCCTCGCGCAGCGCCGGGATGTCGGAGGCGACCGCCGGCGTGGAGCACGAGATCGCCTCGGCGAGCGGCAGGCCGAAGCCCTCGACCTCGGAGGCGAGCACGAAGGCCTCGGCGTGGCGCAGCAGCTCGCGCGCCTGCTCGCGGCTGACGTAGCCGGGAAGGTGGATGTGGCGCCGCGCGGGTGAGCTCTCGATGGCGGCCATGATCGGAGCGACGCCCCAGCCGGGCGCGCCGGCGATGACGAGCTCCGGCGGGTCGGAGAGCCGGCCGCGCAGCTGCTCATACGCGCGCACCAGGGTGCCGATGCCCTTGCGGGGCTCGAGCGTTCCCAAATGGAGGAGGTAGCGCAGTCCGCTCGCGAACCTCTCGCGGGCCGCCGAGCCGTCGTCGCCGCCGGCGGGCGGCGAGAAGGTCGCGTCGACGCCGTACGAGATGTGTGCGAGCTTCGATCGCACGAACGGCAGGTGCTCGAGCAGCGCGGCCTCGGTGGCGGCCGAGCCGGCGACCACGACCGCGGCGCGCTCCAACGACTCCTCGAGGTAGGCGTTGAAGCAGAAGCGGTTGGCCAGGGTGTGGCGGTGGGGGTGGGTGCGGGGCGTGATGTCGTGGACCATCGCGACCGCCGGCACCGGGCAACGCCGCGGGACCACCGCGAGGGAGGCGATGAACACGTCGGCGCCGCTGCGGGCGAGCTCGCGCGGCAGCAGGGTGTGGAGCCAGAGCGTGCCGGGAATCGGCGGCCGCGGCGGGGGCAGCTGCCGGACCCCGGCTGTGCGGAGCTCCTCCGGCAGCTCGAACGCCCGCGACGCGGCCAGGCTGACGGTCCGTCCCTGGCGCCGCGCCAGGCCCGCGGGCGGACGTTCGACGACAAGGCATTCGCCGACTC
>ENA-UPTA01001041-UPTA01001041.1-activated-sludge-metagenome-genome-assembly--contig:-NODE-1041-length-31509-cov-6.147612_pt1 | contig 31509 bp, 27 predicted proteins | sample MGYA00238184_ERZ773361 | MGnify/ENA primary metagenome ERZ773361 (study PRJEB29100, sample SAMN05720205) | activated sludge metagenome | isolation source: anaerobic digester from wastewater... | reverse complement strand
ATACTTCCTGGGCTCAGTTTCCTACTGATGCTGTTTCCGTTTATCCTGCTCGGCAGATAAATCCAGGTACCGTTGCTGTACTTGTAAATGCCTCCGTTTGCAGGTCCATAATATTCAAAGCTAAGCTCCGCTGATTTGTCCGGATTTACGCTGCTGCTTGAATTGGCAACGGATATGGTATAATACTCCGATGCCTTTATCATTCCTTCCTTCGAAGGCAGCTTTATATTGGCATTGCTTGTTACTGTCTTGTCTATTGAAACTGCTGCAATGTTATAGAATGTACCCTTTTCTATGGTAAGCTTCATTAACCTATCTCCGGAAAATATCTCCGCACCGCTTATAGGTATTGTCTCCGTAACAATCTTTCTTTTACCGTATTCATAATTGGAGTCCCGGTATTCAGTAATATATCCTTCTTTCAACCCTTCCCTGAATCCGCCTATAAATCCTTCCCTGTATTTCTCATCTTCATTGAAGAGCATGTATTCCTTTATTATATCCTGGTCGTTATAATTCTTTCTTGTATCGTAATTGGTTAAATTCATGGTGCGGTCAATCCTTGCAAGGCTGGCTCCCCTAATGACTCCTATTTCCCTGCCTTGCTCATACCCTCTTTCAAAAATCAGGAGGTTTTTCTCAATGTTTGCTTTCCTGTATGCTTCCTCATACTTTGTCCTGTATGCGGACTTGAAGGCAGCCAGGAAGGCATTTCCATAGCCTTCGGAATCCTTCGGCAGAAGGAATATGGCTTTTATACTGCTGTCTGAAGGCAGCTTCCTGTCCCATTGGCTTACTGAACCGCTGTAGTAATCCAGCCTTCCTCTGCCGGCACCCATGATTCCTCCGAACAGCTCCCCATCCTTGACTCCCTGTTCCATAGCAGTCTTCATAGGTTCGAATTTTGCCATTCTATATCCATATTCGTAGCCCTTTTTATAATTAACCCTGAATTCCGTTATAAAGTCGTTCTTGTAGGCTTCAGACTCCATTTTCAGCCCGAATAATTGGATTATTTCTATTGTTTTGGGGACATGGAGATTCCATGAGTTTTCAAGGCCTTCCCAATAGTCCAGCCTGCCCCTTATTTCACCCATTGAATAACCTAATTCCCGGTCATAGTTAACCTGGGATGCAGCTCCCGACTCAGGATTCTCATAGCCGAAATTATATCCCTCCCTGAATCCGTCCCTGTAGCCTTCCAAAAATCCATCCTCATAGTCGTTGCTTTCTTCATCCAGTTCATAGTATTCCTTTATTTCCGAATTGCTGGGTATTGCTTTGCTGTAGCTCTTTCTTCTGTCCTCGTCCAAATCCTCCCATGCAGCCTCCATGCCGTCTGTCCAGCCGGCACTGTATCCATCCTTGTATCCCTCGTCAGTATCCTCTGAGCCTGCACACACAGTCATTCCGGAAAACAGCACCAAGGCAAGCAATACAGCTGCAGCAATTGCGATATATCTGGTTTTTTCTTTCATTCCAATCACCCTTCCCCGCTATTTTCTAATTACCAGTATTCTGCCCGCTTCCGGCGCACTGTTTTTGGGAAGTCCGTTGTCCTTCGCAATACTTGTGTATCGGGATCCCGTACCGTAGAACTTTTCACTTATTCCCCTAAGGGTATCTCCCGGCTGCACCACATAAAACTCAAAGCTGTCCTGGTTTTCGGCGCTTTCCTCATTGTCAGTGTATTCAGCTTCTATACGGTCAAACAACAAAACACCGTAGTCATCCTTTTCGGGGCCCAGTTCTATATATATCCTGTCAAGCTTCAGGGGGTATACATTCACATCCTGTGTCGGAGAAGCTGATATATACTTCCAGCCGACCCAATTGACTCCTTCCGACAGCTTCAGGTCTATCTTTTCCCCTTCCTGGCTTTGGAACCTTAACCCCACCGTAACAGGTGAATAACCGTAAGAATATGCCCATATTCCTATGGATGAGGGCGGATATTTAATATTTATATTCTGATCGTCCAGCACCACATAAGCCCTTTCCGGCTGATAACCGGCAGATATATAATACTCTGCCCTTACGGAGGTCCTTCCGAATTTTCCCTCCGGTATTTTTTCAACGGCTCCCGTTACCCCTGAGCCAATTGACATAAAGTATACTGCATCAGACTCCAAATCGGACAGCAAAAGCCTCTTTTCCTCATCCCACGATCCGCTATTGCCTTCAGCGGCCTCCGCGTATCCCTTGAAGGCTTCAAAGGGATCAGCCTTACCCTGGGCAGTAAATTCATTGGCATAAAAATATCCGTCCTTTTCAGTTTCTTTGCCGCCGAAGGTTACGGCACTGAAAGCAACTTGTCCGCTCAGCGTTTCCGCATCCTCTCTATGTATAGACAGTTCCTCAATTAAAACCCTCCTGGGGTTGTTCCTCAGCTGGGAAAGCAGCTTCTCCAAATCGGAATAACTTCCGCGGTATGCAAGGGAAACTCCCGAAAGCTTTGCATCAATTCCCTCCAACTCCGCGGTTTCAGTCTCCCTGAAGCTTATACCCGGAATATTAAGCTTGCTTCTGTCTATAATACCGTTTATCATATACATAAGCTCAGGCTGTTCATCACCGGAATAATATTTACCGGCAGTCTTCCCGTAATCTTCAAGTAAAGCGGCATATTCTTTTCTTATGGTACTCTCCTTTGACAGAATTTCCCGCATCTTCATATACTCTTCTTCATAACTGGCTTTTTCCGCTTTCAGCCTTTGTATTTCGAGTTCCTGCGGAGTAATAACATATTTATGGAACAGCCACAGCATAGTAACTACAGCCAACAGCAGAAGGAGGCTTTTTTCCTTTGTGCTGATATTCAGGCCGCTTCCGGGCTTATTGTTTCCCAGTTTCAGCTCCACCAGGCATTTCCCCCTTTAATTCGATATCCATATAAAAGCTGTAATATTCGTTTTCGTTGGTAACCCGTGATACAAAAACCTTCTCCAGTCCTTCATCCTCCCTCAAATTATGCTCGAATAGGGCTATGGACTCCTTATCCTTTGATTTTCCCTCAAGTTTGATACTATGCTGATTCATCTGCATTGCATCAAGGAAAAGCTCGGCAGGAGTATTGACCCTTATAGCTTCAAGCAAGAATTCATTTATCGTATCCCTGCTTTCAATGTATTTATCCAGGGCATAAAGCCCGGACAAATCCTCCTTCAGCAAAGCCGCTTCCTTTTCCATGGCCATGATACCTTCAAGCCTCGGATCCTTCCTGACTGCTTCCAGTTCGGTATTCAGAGCATTGATTTCTTTACCCAGCCTTCTTATGGATAAATGATTAAACGCACCATAAGCTATAATGCCAATCAAAACCAACACTGCCAAACCTTTAATAAATATCACAGGTTTTTCAATATCCTTTTTTGCCCTCTTACTGTTATAGGGTGAAAAAAAATTCATATCGTTCATACCATCATACCCCATTGTCCCTGATTAATGCTCCTGCGCAATTGACATACGCGTTTATATCCCCATTCGGATAAATCCTGCTTGTGCTGTTCAGCACTAAAGCCGGAATATTGAAATATCCGGAAAACAAGTTATCAATTCCTCTGATCCTGGATAGGCCGCCGTAAAGAAGAAGTACTTCCAATCTTTTTTCCGGTTCCTTGGAAGCATAGTATTTGAATACCTTGTCTATCTTGTCCATTATACCTTCTATGCTTGTCTTGACAATGTTTGTATATCTGTTTTGCTCGGAATAGCCTTCCTGAACCGTACTTACATCAATAATTCCCTGTTTGCATGCCTTGATTTCCCCGCCGCTCAAGCCTGTCAGGCTCGATATATTTTTGTCCAGGCTATACCCTCCGCTGTCAATAGCCCTGTTTAATTTAGCCTTGCCCTCGCTGATAATTGTCACATTGGAGCTGCTATAGCCCAAATCTATAGCCGCAATGGTCTTATCCTGCGGGTACAGGCTGCCGTTGACACTGCCGGCATGGTTCAGGAATTTCCATATGCTGTTGGACTGGTAATCCATTACCTCCGGCTTCAAGCCCAGCTTCCTTACAAAATCATAATGCGTTTCCACCAATTCCTTTGGTACCGCTGCCACCAGCACATTCAGCTTTTCCTTTCCGTCTTCCGTAATCCTCTCTATCGCCTTATGCTGTATTACGTATTTGCTGAAATCCATAGGCAGGTGTTCTTCCATCTGGTAATGCAGCAATCCTTCTATATCCTTGTCGGACAACTTCGGAAGAAGTATTTCCCTTGTCAGTATTGAGGTGCTTTTTACGGTTATGTGGCAGGTGCCCCCTGAAATATTGTTTTTTGCCAATTCCTCCCTGACAACTGCTGCCAGCTTGAATCCGTCCTCAATATAGCCGTTATCGTAGGTATTGGGAGGAGTTAGAAAAGAAAATGCCTTTTTTACAGATATTCCTTCTCTTTCCTGCTTGCCTGCGATAATCTTTGTTTCATAGGAGCCCAAATCAACAGCCGTTATGCTGCTGCCCAAAAACGAAAACACCTTCAATCGGATACCTCCTTCCATTCGTGTATCTCCCAGCCTACGTTGACAGGCTCCAATATGTGCGGCGGGTAATCGCAGAACATTCTGGGGTCATGGGAGTATTTTTTGTTATAGCCGGTCCTGTCAATAATCCCAACGGGGCGCCTGGTTCTTTGCGTGATGCTTCCCCATATGGTGATATCGCCTTTCCTTACATATTTCGATTCCCCATTCCGTTCATCATACCTTTCAAAACCAAATCCGCCGTTTATCGCAAACAATGCAGAATGTATCGTGACATCCTTGGGTGCAACATCATATTTATAGTTTTCCTTGACATATCTTTTTGTTCTGTTGTTCCATTTCCATACAAAATCCCAGCAGGGTTCATCCCCTCCTACCGACATCTTAGGCCAGTTGAAGTGAAGTATGGAGATATCCCTGTTTGCAACAAGGCCCAGCATATCCTTCCCGTTGGCCTCCCTTATGTAATATTCCTTTCCTCCCGGCTTATGGGAGGAAGTGAAGGTAGTTGATTCATACTCTATACTCCCGTATTCAGGATAGTCATAGTTCCTGCCGTCAGACCAGCGGAAGCTGACAGGAGGCTGATTGGGTGCCGGATCCCTCCTGGTGAGGTCTTCGGCGGAATAATCGTACCAATTGGTAGGGTCTCCGTAGGTTATATATATATCGTTGGCGGCTGCGATAGTCAGAACTCCTTTTATTGTGCCTGAGATAAATATATTCCCCGATTCAAGGTCAAACTTGCCTGTTCCCCCGCCAGCTGCCTTATCGACATATATAACCTTGTTATATATATCTGAAATTTTGTAGGTTTGTATTTCAGCAGCTGATGCATTTCCGTTCCTTATCTTGATATATTCTCCGTCCAGATATATGCAGGTCCTTCCGTAAAAGACCATATTGTCCTTCTCCGCCCAAGCCTTCAGCTGGGAATTGGTTGCCGGAAACTCCAGTATGTCCGTCTTTGAAGGATTTCCGGCCAGGTATGCATCATCCCGGTAAGAACTTCTTATGTTCTCGGTATGAGTCCCCGAATAGCTTACGGTATCAAAAAATACCGGGTAATATACCGTCTTTTTCAGAGTCGTGTTGTATATACTCGCTCCCTCTCTGGTATACAGATTCTTGTTGGTATGGTAAGGCCCGTGGCTTTCATCCCCGGAGGTCCACCAGATGGAGCTTCCGTCATCATTACTGACATAAACATGATGCACAAACTGTTTTTTTCTTATCTTGGCCTCTATAGTCCTCTTTATGCCCGGATTGTCTTTGGTCCAACCGGTTGATACTATGGTTATGAACCTATCCGTATCACTGGGCCTTGTAACACTAAGCTGATAATAACCGTCCATGAATTCTATAGGAACCCCCTGCATATCGTCACTTTCCTTGGTGCTGTAAAATTCTACGTTGTCGTTCAGGTGCCAGAGGTATGCGTTGTATCCTGCTTCAGCATATTCCATGGCTTTTTTGCCGGAATCATCCATTATATTGAATCTGGCTTGAGAATCCAGCATACTCAAGGAGAAAAATCCGAATATCGAAGATATGGCAAGAACAATAATTACTATTGGCAAGGCGGCGCCTTTGTTGTTCCGAAACCATCTCATAAAATTCAGCTCCTTTTTACTCTGCCTCTGTTCTGCTCTTTGAAATAAGATACCCCTGTACTTCTATGTCATTGGGCTCCCCTTCTATGACCAGCCTCATTCTGAGCTTTCTCCTGTAATCAGGGGACTCCTGGCTGTCCTCACTCACAATCCTTATGGGCTCTTGTTCCGAGAAAATATCCGTATTTGATATATTCCTCAATACAATTTCCGCAGTACCGAAATCCGAGGTATAGGTATAAGGGTATTCTGTACCTTGCGGCTTCTTAACATCCCTCTGAAGGTTTCCGCTTACAATCCTGTACCTTACTATTTCCGGTATGTTTCTGCCGTCCTCATTATCCACGTCGGTATATATGTATATTTCCGTTGAGCTGATTCTGTGGAGTGCATCCTTTTTCTCCTCAGCCTTTTTCGCCCGATTTGCTTCACTGTATATGTTCTTTTGGAAGAACCTTAGTTCTTCGGTTACGTCAACGGTTCTGCTGACACAGCTTAAGCTATTCTGGGCAAGGAAAAACATGTTATAGCCCAGAAGGAATACCATTGCAATCAAAGGAATGGAAATAACCAGCTCAACCAGTACAAAACCCTGCCTGTTGTATATTGAATTTTTCACACGTCCGTTCATAACCCGGCTTCTCCTTCTAATCTTCTGTGAGAATGCAATAATTCCTGTCCTGTACAAGCTTCATGCCATATTCGTTTACCAGGGTATCCGCTTCTTTGTTGTCCGCTTCAAACCTGAGTTTATTCCCCGTTATGCCGGCGGATGCCCTGAGATTTATCAGGAACTTGTTGTTCATGCCGCTGACCGCCTGGGTTATTGTTATGTCCGTGCAGGTTATGGGAGTATCCCCGTCATAAAGTGAAAACTCCAAGGTGTCTATGCCGTTTATTTCCGAGGTAAACTCCACTGTGAGGGTTATGCTGCCGTCAGCCTCCCTCCTGAAGCTTCCATCCCTGAGCCCAAAAGCCAGCTTCAGTTCCTTCCTTGTCACTCCATTCTCCATGTAGTCAAAGCTTCCGTCCCATAGGTTTCCGGTGTCCTTATCAACGAAATAATAGCTGTATGCACCGCTGGTTATGCTGTGCTCATAATCCCAAGCCCTCCATATTTTTTTTGTCATCAGGCTTGTCAGATTGGTATCAAGGTCATAGGCCGCCGTATCACCCTCCGGCTGATCATATATCGGATCCAGCCTTACCCGGGAGTTATCCGTCAGAGCTTTCGGGTAACCGGTCAAAACTATATAAGCAGGATAATCCACATAAAATATCTGTTCAAGAAAATCATCCCCCGTTGCCTTTACTTCAACCTGCAAATGGTATATCCAATCCTCATTGGGATATGCTCCGGACGTACCTGTGGGCCTCGCCGTCATTTCCCCCTTCTCCCATTCCTCCGGACAGACATTATACTTCGCATTGGCCAGTCCGGCAAATAAGGCTTCTCCCTTTTCATCGGTCCTGCTCCATGAAACAACAGTATTGCTGAGGTTTTTTACCGTTACCTTTACATTTTTGGCCGGCTTCGTAAAATCCTCACCGGTTATTGTCCTTACCTTCAGGGGAACATAGGAGTACAATGTCCTCTCTCCTTCAAAGGCTATAAGGGTTCCTAACACTGAAAAGGCCTTCTCTTTTCCGGATAACGGGTCTCTCACCCTGACAGTTACGTCAGCCTTTTTTGCGGCATTGGCTATATACTCCCCCTGGGAGGATACTGCACTTTCCCAGTAAATGCTTGTCATCAGCCTGTATTCTATCCCATCTATGACCTTTGGATCGGAGCCTGTTTCATTAAGGTAGAGATTCTCTTTTACTTTCCCCGAGGGGGAATAACCCGCCGAATCCAATCCGAGTTCACTGTTGTAATCCAGAGTTTTCAGCCACTCCACCTGGGTGTAAGCCAGATTTATTGCCGTAAGCCTGATATTGTTCCCCCTGGAATGCTGTATCGAATAGGCGGACAAAGGCAGCAGAAAAAGGGATATCATACCCAGCAGCGCTATGGATACTATTATTTCAATTATTGTGAAGCCTTTATCCCGCCTCATTCTCATGTATGCTCCCCCTAACCGGTAAAGCTTTGCAGATACCGGTAAATAATACCGTCACCAAAAAACAATGTGATAAAAAAGGAAATATTGATAAAGGGTCCGAAGGGTATCTCATCCTTCCTTCCCTTTCTGCCGGAAATCAGCAGGTACAAGGAGACCAGCGCCCCTATAATAAAGGACAGCAATATGTTTAAAACAGTTTTTTTAAATCCGAGTATAAGGCCGAGAGCTGCTGTCAGTTTTATGTCACCGCCGCCCATGGCACCCTTGGATACAACTGCAATAAACAGAAAAAAAAGTCCTCCGGAAAGAAAGCCGTAAATGCTGTCCCTGAATAAAAGCGGGGTTCCTAAGATAAAATTGCCCAGCCCCTTGTATAAAACCGTTGCCGCCAGAATGGCCAGCACAAGCCCATCCGGTATTATCCGTTCATAATAGTCAATCAGGCATATTACTATAAGAATGCTTGCCATAAAACAGTAAAAATAGAATTCGAAAGATAAACCGAAATAATATAAAACAAATAGGTATAAAACTCCGTTTAGAGCTTCAATAATCGGGTACCGGGGCGAAATGCCCTCCCCGCAGTACCTGCATTTCCCCTTCAGAAATATATAACTAAGTATTGGCATCAGGTCGTACCAGGCCAAGGAATGGCTACAGCGGGTACAGCGGGAGGGAGGAGAGACTACGGATTCCCCCCTGGGTATCCTGTATATGCATACATTAAGGAAAGACCCTATTGTTATACCCATTATGAATACTGGTATATACATGCGCAGCCTCCTTTTTCAGGTTATCCCTGCACCCGTTTACTAGTCACCGGCACCTTCAACGCTGACGGTTACTTTACCATCGCCATCAATCACAACTTTATAAGTTCCTGATTCAGTAGCTCCTTTCGGTACTTCCGGCCATTCCTGCAAATAATTACTCCAGCCTAATTTCGTGCCATCTGTCGTTTCTCCTGTATCCTTATCCCATGTAACGGCATCGGTGCCGTCTGCAACGGCCATAGAGGCGGCACTCTGCAATATTTTTTTATTAGTATCATTAACCGTGTCTGCCGCTTCTTTTCTTGAAACTGTATACTTTGGCACTGCAACAGCCGCCAGTATGCCCAGTATGGCTATGACCACCACCAGCTCGACTAGTGTGAAGCCCTTCCTGTTGCGGACTTTCTTTAAGAACCATCGTAACATAATATTTCCCTCCTAAAATCTTATATAATGATATAAAATTACATGCTTGTCCCGTTTTTTCAATCACCTCCCCCAATGATAAATGCCGCCTTATTACCCTGACATATTTATCATGTCAAACATAGGCAAAGCTATGGACATAACTATAAACCCGATTATAAGTGCCATTACCACAATCATAAGGGGCTGCATCATTTCCATCATCTTCTGGATAGCTACCTCCACCTCCTCATCGTAGAAACCGGCGGTTTTGGCAAGTATTCCGTCCAGATCCCCGGACTCTTCCCCTATCTTAATCATGGCGTCCATCATGGGAGGAAATACCCCGATTTCCTTTATGGTTTCCGAAAGGGACAACCCTTTGCGGACCCCCTCCTTGACACTTTCCATTTTTTCTCCTATATATTTGTTATCCATTACCCTGGAAACCAGCTCTATTCCCTGCACCAGAGGTATACCGCTGGACAGTATTGTGGACAGGGTCCTGCTGAATTTTGACGCAGCTATCTTGATATTGGTGTTTTTTATCACCGGCAGCCTGAGCTTCCATTTATCAAACAGCTGCCTGCCGAATTCCGATCTGCCAAAGTACCTTAAACCGGTAAACAGCCCGGAAGCCGCTAATACATACACATACCACCGGCGTATGATTGTATGGCTTACAGCCAATAATATCCTTGTTGGCAGCGGCAGCCGGATACCGCTGCTTTCAAACATTTGTATAAAGCCGGGCAGCACGGCTATCATCATGAATAGCACCACTGCGGTGGCTACACCTGCAAGCACTATGGGATAAATCATTGCGCCCTTTACTTTGTTTTCTATCTTGAATTCCTTTTCAAAATGCGCGGACATTCTTTCCATAATGGTGTCAAGGGTTCCGCTTACTTCCCCCGCTTCCACCATGCTTATCAATATGGATGGAAATACCCTGGAATTTTCCTTCAGGGCTTCAGAGAGGGTCATTCCCTTCTGAACATTTTCCCATGCATTGTTTATGGCTTTTCTCAGCAAATTGTTTTCTGTCTGCCGCTCCAATATGTCCAGGCACTTTACAACGCTGACTCCTGCGTTGAGCATGGTATGGAACTGCCTGCAGAAAACCGCCATATCCTTCTTTCTCACCTTTGCAAAGGTGACTTCCATACTGCCTCCGCTTCCCGCCGTCTTACCCACCGATATGGGCATATAGCTGCTGCTCTTCAGCATGGCTACAAGCTCCTGCTCATCCTTGGCATCCTGCAGCCCTTCAATTATCTGGCCGTTTTCGGCCACCGCCCTGTATTTGAATTGCATAGCTCAACACCCCCTGAATATGATATTTACAGCCTTATCATGTCGGGGTTCATACTCCGGGTCATCAAGGTATCCCTGCTGATCAGGTTCCTTCTGTACAGGTTCATCATCGAAGAGTCAAGGGTCTGCATCCCGTATTTGCCGCCGGTCTGAATAACCGTGCTTAACTGGTGAGTCTTTCCTTCCCTTATGAGGTTCCTTACGGCTTCAGTAGCCATCATTATCTCAAAAGCACAGACCTGGCCGTTTCCATCCGCTCTGGGCAGCAGCTGCTGGGATATTGTCGCCTGAATAACCGACGCAAACTGTACCCTTATCTGACGCTGCTGGTCGGAGGGAAAAACATCAATCACTCTGTCAACAGTATTTGCGGCATCCACGGTATGCAGGGTTGACAGGACCAGATGCCCCGTTTCTGCTGCCGTAAGGGCTATGCCTATGGTTTCCAGGTCTCTCATCTCGCCTATCAGTATAACATCGGGATCCTGGCGGAGAGCCGCCCTCAGGCCATTTGCATAGCTCATGGAATCGCTTCCCATTTCCCGCTGGTTTACTATGCTTTTTTTGTGCCTGTGCAGGTATTCGATGGGATCTTCCAGTGTAAGTATATGGCAGCTTTTCTCTCTGTTGATCCGATCTATCATGTAAGCCAGGGTTGTGGACTTGCCGCTTCCGGTGGGGCCTGTGACAAGTATGAGCCCATTCCGCAGCTCCGTCAGGTCATTTACTATCATTGGCAGCCCCAGTTCTTCCATGGAAGGTATATTCAGGGGTATTACCCTTATAGCCATGCAGTGGCTGCCTCTCTGCCGGAAAATATTAATTCTGTATCTGCCTACCCCTTGGATGGAAAAGGAAATATCTATTTCGCCCTTTTCCTTCAGCACTTCCTTCTGCCTGTCATTCAGGACGCTCATTGCCATTTTTTCGGTTTCTTCCGGAGTAAGTACGGAGTCGCCTGCCTTTACCAGTCCTCCGTTTATCCTGTATACCGCCGGCATTCCTACCGTTATATGGATATCTGAAGCTTTTTTTCCGACACCGTCATTTATAAGTTCAATAAAATCCAATTGGCTCCCTCCTAATCAATTGTATGACCTATCCTTAAAACCTCTTCCATTGAGGTTATGCCTTCAAGCGCTATTCTGGCTGCGCTGTCCTGCAAGGTAGTCATTCCGTTCTTTATGGCCTGAACCTTTATATCCTCCGTACTGCTGCGCTTGTCTATGAGCCTCCTGATATCCTTATCCAGGTACATAACCTCGTGAATGGGTACTCTTTCCCTGTAGCCCTTGATGCATTTATTGCAGCCCTTTGGCTTGTACAATATCAATTCCTTTCCCTTATCCATCTTTAACAGTTCTTTTTCCTTTTCATCAGCCCGGTATGCCTCTTTACAGCTGGGGCAGAGCCTCTTTACAAGTCTTTGCGATATTATCCCCACTACCGAGGTGGATACCATATAGGGTTCAATTCCCATATCCATAAGCCTTGCCACTGTCGATGCCGTATCATTGGTGTGGAGCGTGGACAGTACCATATGTCCGGTTATGGATGCCCTTACCGCAATTTCCGCAGTCTCCGAATCTCTTATTTCTCCTACCATTATTATGTCAGGATCCTGCCTGAGAATTGAACGGAGCCCGTTTGCAAAGGTTAATCCCGCCTTGTTGTTGACCTGTACCTGATTGATGCCGTGAATCTTGTATTCAACGGGATCTTCAATGGTTATGATGTTTCTGTCCTCTTTGTTGATGTCCTTCAGCACAGTATACAGTGTCGTACTCTTACCGCTGCCGGTAGGGCCTGTAGCAAGTATGATTCCGTAGGGATGATGGATTATTCTGTTGAATACCTCCAGGTCATGGTCGGAAAACCCCAGATCCTCTTTGGAAAATTTGAAACCATCCCTGTCAAGAATTCTGATGACAATTTTCTCACCATATACGGTAGGCAAAGAGGATATCCTCAAGTCTATGTTCCTGCCCTCCGATTCCATTTCAACCCGTCCGTCCTGGGGAAGCCTGCGCTCGGCTATATCCATTTTCCCCATTATCTTTATCCTTGTGACTATAGCCATATGGCTTCTCCTGCCTAAGCTCATTATTTCCTGAAGGTCTCCGTCTATCCTGAGCCTTACCCTGATTATGTCCTCATATGGTTCTATATGTATGTCACTTGCCTTGTTTCTGACAGCCTGGCTTATTATCGTGTTTACAAGCTTTACCACAGGGGCACTGTTGACATCCGACAGTTCGTTTTCATCCAGTTCTTCCTGCCTGCCCGGCTCAAATCCCTCTTCAAATTCCCTGATAATCTTTTTGCTGCTCTCCCGGGTATAGTATTTGTTTATAGTCCTGCTAATCACGGATTTTGTGGATATTGCGATTTTTGGTTTCATACCGCTGATAAGCTTTATATCATCAATGGCAAAAATATTAAGAGGATCGCTCATTACAACCAGCAGCTCATTATCAACTATATCCACAGGCATCAAATCGTATTTTTTTGCTATTGCCTCAGGTATCAGTTCGGCGGCCTTGGGGTTGACAATGTAATTCGCAAGGTCAAGAACAGGGATGCCCAGCTGCTCCTCAATAACCCCCAGAATTTCTTCCTCACTGGTGTACCCAATCTCCACCAAAATTTCCCCGAGTTTTTTTGTCGTTTTTGATGATTTTTGTATATTTATTGCTTCCTCCAACTGCTGCCTGCTCAGTTTCCCGGAATGCAGCAGCATATCTCCAAGCTTCAAACTCGTTTTCATCTTACCACCTGCCCCCGTACGATTAAATAAAAAACCAGCTAATGCTATATTAGCCGGTTGCGCCACTACGTCACTATTGTATAAGCGCCCAAGTACAACAATAGTTCATACGTCCTAATGGATATTCGTACTAATTTACTATATAATAATACCAATTACCTATACAATAGGTCTTAATACCTATATTCATCTAATTATAATATATTCTACATAATTTGGCAAATTCCTTTTATTTTTCATAAAATTATTCCTTTACTTTCATAATTTTTATTTTTCAACATCAAATTTTCCAGCATTTTCAAGACTTGCAAGCCTCTTGAAGGCAACAAAAAATAGTTGTATACTTACAGTATAATCCTGCTGAAGGGGGAAAACCCGCCGTGAAAAAGCAAAAGACTCTTAGGCGAGACCGTATCAATCGCACACTGGAGAGCATATTCGAATATCCGCTGACCGTTGTGGAAGCCCCCATCGGTTATGGTAAGACAACGGCCGTGCGCGAATTTCTCGCTTCAAAAGTCTGCTTTGTTTTATGGCTTTCCTTTTTATCAGGCGAGGATACGTCAACCTTCTTCTGGGACAGGTTTTCGGAAGAAATCTGCCGGCTGGACGAGGAAGCGGGCATGAAACTCAAACTTCTCGGCTTTCCCGTCGATGCGCCCCAGACAGCGACCGTTCTGTCCGTTTTAAACGAAATAGAATTCAAGGAAAACACCGTGCTGGTAATAGATGATTTTCATCTGGTGAAAGGCCACCAGATCGGCGCGTTTCTTTATCAATTAGTCAAGAATCAGCCGGACAACCTCTATATCACGATTGTGACGAGGGACACCTCAAATCTTGATCTACTGGAGCTTGCTGCCAAAGGCCTGTGCAATATCGTGACCCAGCAGGTACTCCGCTTTACCGACGATGAAGTACGCGATTACTGTGTTATTAGGGGCTGCAGGCGTTTACAGTATTCACAGCATACTGCTGGATTTTCTGAAAACAATGCTTAAGGACGAACAGAAGCGAAAAGCTCTCTGGTGCAGGATGGGCGAATGGTACCTTTCAAAAGGCGCCCATATACCTGCTTGCAGCTATCTCTGCCGTGGGGGCGATACCATGCGCATTCTCTCCCTTCTCAATGATATTAACAAAATTGCGTACAACTCCCCTTCTTTTGAAGGATTTTCGGAGATGTTCGCGGCAATCCCGCGGGATACTCTGTTTAAGTATCCCTATGCCTATATGCAATATATAGACATATTGATGATAAGCGGCGATTCCGCCGAAGCCCGGGAGGGATTGGCACGGCTGAATGAGTTTCAGGATGTATATGAGCACACAGAGGACATAAGCTCCGATTTCAAAAACCGTATCCTCGGGGAAATCAGCACAATGAGGATTTTCTCCGTATTCAACGATGCGGAACAGATGGTGTCGCAAATGAACGAGGCGCTCCGTCTGCTTGATGGGGATGTTTCATACCTTATAAAGCGGGAGAGCGAATTTACCTTCGGCTCACCCCATTTACTTTATACATATTACAGGGAGCCGGGCAGGCTGAGGGAAACGGCGGATTACATAGTGCGCAAATTTCCCTTCTTCGCAAAGCTGGCCAACGGCTGCGGGACGGGCTGTGATTATCTGACGATGGCCGAGTATGCCCTTGAGACGGGTGACTGGCAGAGCGCTGAAAAATGCCTATAAGAAATTAGACTTTCCCTCGGTATGGATGAATATTCATTGAATATACATTTGTTTGCCTTTATATGGTAATACATCTCCTACTATTTCGCATGTATTAACAACTATAGCCCTTTATTGAGCTCCATTATCGGAGCTTTTTAGTTTGGTGAGGCAGCAAACTCAGGTTGGCAAAGCAGATTTACCATCCTGATTATATTACATGCCATATTTGCTAAAGTAATATGAATCTTCGCACGCCCTAATCTCACATAACGGCATCGCCGCAGTCCATGATTCCTTACCATTGTCGCAAATCTTCTTTCTACTTTAAACCGCTTATTGCTAGCTTCCTCAAATTCCTTAGTTGCAACCCGTTTCATGTCTCTTAGTACGGCATCGTATCTTAGAGGAACGTCTAGTCTCCTTCCCTTGCTTACTACTTTTCCGTTTTTATCCTTGTATAGACATTGATCTCTTAATGGACACTGTTGGCAAATTGCTTTATCAAACTTGAATACTTTAAAGTCCGTATCATTAGTTTTGTTTCTGGTTATAACATATTCTTCTGTAATTATTCCATTAGGGCAGGTTACTGACTTCAGGTCTTCTGATATTTTAAAGTCTCGTAGTCCATAGTATTTGACTTCTCTGCTGGACTCTTCATAAAAAGCTATATTTGATATGATTTCATTATCCTTTAAGTATGCTCGATTGCCTGTTGTCCCATATACCTTATCTGCTGTGATTTCTTCCGGCTTCAGCCCTAGGCTTTCTTCAACTTTCTCTATGAGTTCTGCAAGTTTCTTCTCATCACCAACATTAAAAGGGGTTTGTACTGATGCTAGTATTATCTCGCTGTCCTCATCTACTATGATATGATCTTTATAGCCTCTTTTTATATTGCCAAGTGATTTGTGTGCTATCTTTGCGTCAGGGTCTACAACGCTTACTATCTTATCCTTTTTTCCGTTGGTGTATTGGTCTATAATATCCCATAGTATGCCAAATACCTCTTGATATTTTTCATTTGTTTGAAGTTCATCATAGGTCTTAAGATATAGGTATTCTGCATATTTCTGTGCTATTTGCAGATATTCTTTTACACTTACCTTATCATCTATCTTGTATTCTTCTTCAATCTCATTCTCAAATTGTACCAGCAGCTGTTCTGCAAGGAGCTCATTGAACTTCCTCGTTTCCCTTATGACCTTCCGGAACGCATCACATATGAGTCTCCGGTTTGATGGATAGTTAACATTTGCAGCTACATCGGTGGTGTCTATTAAATATCGCTTGGATTTAACTATATTCTTTTCGATACAATTTCTAACAATCTCATTGAAGAATTCATCAAAACTTTCTTCTCCCATTCTATTTGTTCTAAAGTGACTTATTGTTGTATCGTCAGGGACTTCATCGTCTAAAGATAAACCAAGAAACCAACGAAATGCAATATCCGTCTGGATTCTCTTTACTACCTTTTTATCTGATAGAGTGTATAGGAATTCCAACAGACAGATCTTAAGCATCATTACCGGATCTTCAGATTTTCTACCTATATCGCTATATTTTTCTTTTACTATGTCGTAAACAAATGAGAAATCTATGATTGAATTTATCAAAACAAGCAAATGATCTTCAGGTATTAGTCGATCAAATATCATATGAGTAAATACATCAATTTGTGGATTATTTTTTCCTAACACAATGCCTAACCTCCGTATTTTCAATGCTTTACATGCTTTTATTATACCATAATCAGCACAAGAAATATAGCATTTTATGGGAGGTTAAAAGGGTTTAAGCGTCCCCAAACCCTTTTTGTTGTATAATTATTTTTTGTTTGGTATATTTATTCAAGGGAATTAGTTTTTCAGCGCTTTCCCTGGCACATAAGTTATTGCCGCTGCCTTCAATTTCTTTATCAGCGGCATGATCGACGACGGGACGCCCTATGAACCCATCATTATTTAGCTGAACAATGTAAGTACACAATATGGATATTGTGGCTTTCACTCGGACGCAATGCCTAGCACCTATTCCACTTATGCTCATGTTAAGACCACTTATCAGAATTTAAATGCAGAATTGCTTTTCATTTAATATAATGACTTTAACAAATAAATCAGGAGGTAGATTATGAAGCATATAAAGAAGAGATACATTATTCTGATAGGATTCGTGTTAATATTAATGATAGGATTTATTATACTTTCCGTAGCAAACAGACCCTTATCGAAAGATGAAATGAATATAATAATAGATGAAGAACTTACTAAGATGGTTAATAAGAATGATGAGATCACCAGTGCCTTGCTGACTGTATATTCAGATAAGCTGCATTTGAACATGGCTTTTGCGGCAGGAAATACTGGTAAAGATTTAGCTGAGCCGGTTACAGTTAATCATCCGTACTATTCAGCTAGTATAGGAAAGACATTTACATCCACTTTGGTCGGTATGCTATGCGAGGAAGGTGTTATTAGTTATGATGATTTAATCTCAAGGTATCTTGATGATAAGCTGCTTGAAGGTTTGTTTGTATATGAAGGAGTAGATTACAAAGACCAAGTGACTATCAAGCAATTACTCGGCCATATGTCGGGTATCGGTGACTATTATGAAGACCCTGTATCACAAGGTGACACCATGCTTGAGATCTTGATAAAGAAACCGGATAAGCTGTGGACTCCCCTTGAATTGATTTCATTTACCAGGGAAAATCAAAAAGCAATAGCAAGGCCGGGAGAGGTATTTCATTATTCTGATACGGGGTACATTCTTCTTGGATTTATGATAGAGTCTGCTACAGGACAGGAATTTCATGAAGTGCTGCACAAAAAAATAATAGATCCACTAGGGATGAATGATACATATCTGATGTTTAAATCAAAACCAAACAATCCCCCAAAATATGATATACTTGAAGTATATGTTGATGGATTCAATTTGTCGAAAACCAATGCATTAAGTTTTGACTGGTCAGGCGGCGGACTAGTGACAACAATGTCAGATCTGTTGATTTTCAACAAGGCGTTGAACAATGGTAAATTAGTTAGCTTTGACACACTAAAGCTAATGACAGATTTTAATCAAGAATATATAAACGGAGTCCATTATGGTCTTGGAATTATGGAATTTAATTTCGGTGAATTCTCATTTTTGTTTAAAGGCATACCTAATATCTACGGGGGCGTAGGCGATAGCTCAACATTTATGATGTATGATAAAACAAATGATATTCATATAATTGGAAATTTTGGTTCTGTTGATTTTATGGAAAAAAGCGTTCCTTTTCTTGCCAGGGTGTTGATGTTAGTGGATTGTTTGAAAGAATGATGCGAGCTGGTGAATATGGATATACAATTAAGTTGCTCTAAGCAAATAAAAGAAAAAATTCATAGGGTTATTTCAAAATCAGGTATAAATGTCTCGGAGAATGCAAGACTCGTAATGGTTGAACGTGGATTTGAAATACCTCTAGGCAAGCTTGCCATAGTTTTTGATCCCATTGATTATATGGAAGCTATTGAGCTGCTGTATATTGATGCGGAATCGAAGCAAGTTGGTTCGGATACAATCACGGGTTTTTCCAACAACAGATATTGTTTGATTCCGATTAAAGATATCAACCATATTGATGCACACGGTTCTGAGATTACATGCTATACAGATAAAGAAACCTATTATCTAAAAAATAACCTGCAATACTACGAAGTAACACTTAATTGTCATGGTGTCGTACGAATCAATAAATCTCAGCTAGCCAATATACTGAATGTAAAGGAAATTATACCCTGGTTTAATGCAAGGCTGGTACTGGTATTAAAGAATAATCAAGAGCTGGAAGTTTCAAAATTATATTCAAAGGTATTAAGAAAAACCTTGGATATGTAAGGAGCATATATATGTTGGATAGAATTGATATAAAAAACATACTTTTTTCATTGGTGATTGGTACAATTATTGGTCTGTTTGCTCAGATTGTATTGAATCCTGTCCCGGATATGAAATCACTGATCATATGTGTCCTTATCAGTGGAATAATCGGTCTTATTGTTGGCACAATCATTACTTTTATCATGGCGTTGCTTCCGATTAAGAATGCTAAACCAATCTCGTACTTCATCATTAACAATCTTATTGCGTTGTTTATTACTTTAATTGCCATATTATCACTATATTTTTATGGAGTTGAGAATTTTACCGGTACAGATTTGGTTATTGTTCTTATTATAGCATTAGTAATAATTATTGCGGCAAATATACTTGAATATTATAAATATAAGAGGACAAATAAAAAGCTAATGGAGTATATAGAAAAGAAGAACAAATTGAAGTGATATGAGAAAAAGCACTCACCTTAAAGGCAAGTGCCCTAATTTACATTTTGGTGGAGATAAGGGGGATCGAACCCCTGACCTCTTGAATGCCATTCAAGCGCGCTCCCAGCTGCGCTATACCCCCACTTATTTGTTTTGACAAAGTATATTCTATATCATTTCAAAGAAAATTTCAACTCCAATTATTATCCTGGTTACTGTCAAGTAAACGTTGGCAACTTTCCTTCATACAAATTTTTTGTAAATGTATGTGCAAATTTGGTCGCATTTATTCCACGATCCTATTGACATGGGGTCCCCTGTACCCTCTGGACACCTGTTTTTAGGCGGAATTAGCCTGTATTTTATGCGACTTCCGCCGCCAAAATTTTACCAGAGGGTACCACCCCATGTAAATAGGCTTTCGCGGCATAAACGCTCTGTTTAGTTATATTACCTGTAAATTAAATCGGTGAAATTTCTCATGTCAAACATATTGCGTATTGCTTTCCTCCCATTGGTAACTGGATAATTCGTAAATGGTCTTTGCCCCTTATGTATATTCCCATCTTTACCTTTTCCATCTTTTTTCGGTGATTTTGATGAACTTAATATCTCAATTATTTCATATGTTTTTTCTTCCGATAATACAATCTTTGAAAACTTTTCAACAACTTCATTCAGGCGTCTGCTTGCCTTAGCAGCTAATAACTTCCCCAAATTACTGGCTCCTTCAATACTCCAGCTTGCTTTACAATGTTTCATCCTCTGTGCTATTATGTCACATATGTGATGTTCCATTGTTCCTAAGTTACGATACTCTATCCCAGCAGAAGGCTTTGGAATATCCAACCCTCTTTCTCGATATGGTATCAATCCATCCCGGTTTTCTTTGAAATATTTGTATAACCCTTTTAGATTCTTTTGCTCTTTATCATCCTCTGTATCATTTGATAGTTTTGCAATATGCAATAGCACCTCATCTATTTTTTTATCATCTAATAGTTTATGTATAGTCTTTCTTTGCTCTGTATCTCTTACACTTCTGAGCATTGCTTTATGTTTGTGAAAAGGATCAAGCTGATAATGTACTGTATCATCTATACCATGCTTTATCCAGGCAGCTCCGTCACCATTAAGTATCCTCATTTGTATCTCTCAACATTGTATTCTCTTGCTATCATTGCTTCTTTTATTCTATAGAATTCAGATATATCTTCAAACCCTGCACAGGCCACCTTGTTTACCAGTTCATATCTATTCTTTCTGGTTTCTTTCCACCCTTCGTATGCCACAGCTACTTTCATTTCAAGTTTCTTACCTGACTTCGGACGGTCTTTACCTTGAATGTTTATATACACCCCGTCAGCTTCTTCAAAAAGAACAGGTACCTCTTTTTCCCCTCGCAGCTGATTCTTCTCTGCTGCTTTAGCCAGTTCTGTTTCTTCTTCCCTTATCTTTTGCCCTAAAGCCTGAACTACATTCCATACACCACTATGGCTGATACTTTGTCCGCTTAGCTCTGTTATGTTATCGGCAGCATTACGGTAGGATGCTATGCTTGCATTCTCAACTATCCTCTCTGCCAGGTTTGTTGATATCAGTCCTATTGCGTCAAACCCCAAAAGCTGATCCAGTAAGTATATATATTTTTCCTTGCTTGACTCACCAATACTTTTATATACTGCACGGGAAAAAGCTACTTCCCCCATCAGCGTCTTCACTGTTGTTTTCCTACTCCCTTTATGTCTATACTTTGCTTTATCCCTTTCTTTCGCAAGCTTCTTATCCATCGTTTCTAATACATTTTTGAGTACTTCACAGGCCACCTTGCAACCAAAAGCATAAATTTCCTTCTCTAACCTATTGAATGATAAATCCTTTTCATCTACAATTATATCAATCATACAAATCACTCCTGTCGATGTTTTCTTGACAATTACATTCTACAGTTTGATTTGTATGACGGGAAGAGGTTTTTGTCTCTTCCCTTTATTTTGTCATTTATTTTGCCAATTAAAATTATACTCTAAGATGAAAATTTTGCTATTTACGACGCGAGCCGCACCCATGTTCAGTTAATAATTTCGCCCTTATTTTTAGCTAAATTTTCGCGCCATTCACTTCGCTCCGCAGTTGTCAGTTTCACCCACTCTGTTTCTTCACCGATAATTCTTAAAGGCTCTTGAGAGCGATAAGAACGTGTCAAGTTACCGGGAAATTTTTTGTCAGTAACATTTGGATCGTTCTCAAATTCACCTGTTGGTTCTATTATATAAACGCGTTCTCTTCCTTCTCCTTTTGCTAATGCTGCTGCAAGTCCTGCGCCATTGGCATTTGCAGTGAAATAAATGTGGTTCATTTTAAGCTCAGGTTTGTAATTTGAATTTCCGCCCGGTGTCAGTAAATCACCAACCTGCATATCTGCCTTTGTCCCATGATAAAATGGTCCTTCATCAGAAGGCGCACCCCTATATGAATTTGACAATTCATAATTTCTTTTTGCATTATCAGAATCACACAACTCCGCATAACATTCGGCAATGTTTAAATATAACGTTGGATATGCACTCTTAACATTATCATCATTTATATTTAGTGCACACTGTAAAGATGTTTCCATCCATTTCAATTTGTCCGCAGTATTCTTTTGTCGGCGAGCTAAAAAATAAGCTGCAATAAATCTTTCATAGTCGTCTGTTGATTCATGCCATGCTTTATGAAACATTGTGGCTGCGTCTTCAATGTTTCCGCCATCTTCTAAATTCATCCCGCTCATACAGAGCTTAATAACGACGTTATTTGGATCAAATCTTATATTCATCTGATCTTGCCTCCCTACCCGCTCAATGCTTTCGTAAAAAGCCGTGAAGCTATATAAAGTGCTTTAAGATTATTACTCAGCATAGTATGCTGCCAGGTGCCCTCCGCTAGTTTTTTCCGTGCTTTCTCGGATTTGTTAATCAGGGAAGATATTGGCGCAAGCGCTTTTTCTAAATCTTCCTTGGTATAATGTTTCATTGCATTACTATCCGCCAGTTCTTTTGATATCAATAATGAAGCTGTATTCAGCGCTTCAAGCCTGTTCTTCTGCAATGTATGCTGAGAAGTACCCTGTGCAAATTTCTCTCCTGCTTTCTCGGTCCTGCCAATCATTGAGGCTATGGCTCGGAGTGCTTCTTCCATATCTTTCTTTGTGAAATCGTCCATTACTAAACCTCATCTCTTCAAATATTACTTGTCTCAAAACTCCGCAAGCTTTGCTTCAATAATCCGTACCGCCTTTTCTATTTCCTGGTCTTCCGCATTGCATACACACAGCCTCAACCCTTCCGGATGTTCAAAGCCGTTTAAATAGCTTTGGCTGGTACTGCTGACCAAAACCTTGCTGTCCAGAAGGCTTCGTTCAAGTAACTGCGAAGAAATTCTTCCTGTTTCCAGATAAGCATAGAGTCCTGTCTGAGGTATATGCCAGGTGCCGCAGCCTTGCGGCTCTTTGCAATACTCCTGCAGCCTGCTCATCTTGTTTTTATAATGCTCCTTCGTACGCTTCCCATGAAAACGATACATGCTGCTTCTCAAAAATATCTCCAATGCCGCTTGGGTGAGTATGGAAGTATTCAGATCCATACTGCTTTTGAAATCCAGGAAATGTTTTTGTAAAGACTCCGGAAGGACTGCCATTCCAAGCCTCAAACCCGGCAATAATGTCTTTGAAAAGCTTCTTATGTAGACGATTCGGTCCTTATTTCCCAAAGTGTGCAGCGTCTCTGCCTTCTGATCCACCTCAAGGTCCGCCAGATAATCATCTTCTACAATAAACACGCCATATTGCTCTGCAAGCTTCAGAATCTCCCTTTTCTGCGTGTTGCCGTAACTGAACCCTGTTGGGTTGTGATATCTCGGAATCATGTAAAAAAACTTGATATCCCCCTGCTGAAACAGCTTTTTCAGCTGCCCCAAATCAATTCCGTCCCGGGTCCTCCGGATTCCTAAAGCAGGTATTCTTGCGTTTTCCAATATTCGCAGCATCAATGAATAAGTAGGCTGTTCAACAAGCACCCTGGTACCGCCTTGCGGAAACTGCATTGCACTCAGAATATACAGAGCCTGTTGTGAGCCATTTGTAATGCATATGTTCTCAGCCTTCGCAAAAACCTGAAGGCCAAGCAGATGCTTCGGCAGTACTTGAATCAGTTCAGTTAACCCCTTGGGTGACCCATATTCAAATAGCCTTTGCCCATAAATCGCCATCGCCTGTTCAATGCAAAGCTGAAAGTCTTTATACGGATTGATTCCCTCCGGCAAGTATACATTTTTCATGTCAATGATGCTGCCACCGGTGCCAAGCTTATTTTTTGCGACATAAAAGCCGCTTTTAGGGACAGCATATGCGATGTGCTCCTGTACCAGCTCCTTATAGGCCTTTACTATCGTATCGCTGTTGAGGCCCGTCTCCTTTGACAGCTTTTGAATCGAGGGAAGCTTTGAACCGGGCTTGTAATTTCCTGAATATATCTCCTTCTTGAGCAAATCCGCTATATTCCTGTATTTATACATAATACGGCCACCCATCTATACCGGTATACTCATGTATTTCTATACTGGCTTTTATATCGGTATTTTATATATAATTATTATATCACATAAAAAAAGGAGTAATAAAAGATGAAAACTATTCCGTTTTCCAAATCAGAACTGGAACACATTGCCTCAACTTTTCATACGCCTTTCTATATATATGATGAAACTGCCATTAGAAACAATGTTCGCCGACTGAAGAATGCCTTTCAGTGGAATCCGGGTTTCAAGGAATATTTCGCAGTCAAATCCACACCCACACCCGGAATTTTAAAGCTTTTTAAGCAGGAAGGCTGCGGCGCCGAATGCGCTTCCCTGACTGAGCTGATGCTTGCAGAGCGTTGCGGCTTTGAAGGCCGTGACATCATGTTCACCTCAAATGTCACAACTGTTGAAGAGTATCAGTATGCCTCCCGGCTTGGCGCCATTATTAACCTGGATGATGCAGCACATATTCTCATTTTGGAGGCTTGCACCGGTATCCCGGAAACCATCTGTTTCAGGCTGAATTTTGGTGATCAGCTAAAATATGGTGAGTCAGTCCTTATCGATTTTACAAACAGCAAGTTCGGCTCCGCAAAGCCTCAGCTGGAAGCTGCCTACCCCGCAGTGCGCAATTTAGGAGCGAAGCACTTTGGTATTCATGCACAATTCGGATGTCATAAGCGAAATCCTGAGTTTTTTGGCATAAATGCCCGCAAGGTATTTGCCTTTGCTGTGGAGTTGTTTGAGAAGACAGGCATAGCCATTGATTTTGTAAATCTGGCCGGAGGCATCGGCATCCCTTACCATGCTGAGGATGAGCCTGCAGACATTGAAGCAATCAGCTTGCAAATAAAGGCAACTTATGACGAAACCATCGGCAAAAGTACTCTCCCTCCTGTTTCTCTTTACACCGAGCTGGGGATTTTCATGACCGGGCCATACGGGTATTTTGTTTCAAGAGTCCTTCATGTGAAGCAGGCCTATAAAACTTTTATTGGCTTGGATGCTTCCACCAACAGCTTTATGAGCCCGTTAAGATACAACAACTACCATCATATCACCATCATGGGAAAGGAATCGGCAGAGCCTGTTCAGCACTATGAAATTACCGGAGCGCTTTGCGAGGACCGGGATCGCTTCGCAACCGACAGGCTTCTCCCCAAAATAACTGAAGGTGACCTGCTGGTGTTTCATGACGCAGGTGCCTATGGCTACAGCCACGGCAATAACTTCAACGGAAGGCTGCGGCCTGCAGAGCTTCTTCTTCAATGTAATGGCGATGTCAGCCTCATCAGGCGGCATGAAACCCCCGACGACTATTTTTCGACTATGATTTTTTAGCCAAGTGATGCCTGGCACCTGAGCTGAAGGAAACTCACTGAATAATAGAATGGCTGTGAATATAAAATTCTTCCTGACTTGGCTGGAATTTCTTCTCCATTTTTTCCAAACTCTCATCAAAGCGCCCGGCTTCTTCTTCGTCTATCATCATCACAGGGCTGTCATAGTAAACCCATTTCCTCCCATCCAGAGCTTTCGGCTTCAGTTCTTTTACCATCATTGCTGCTGGGTAAGTTCCATTCTCAAGACAAATATTGTACTTTTTGCAGCTCTTAAAGCCACGGCTTACATAATTGTTTGGGTTTCCAAATATAACAATCACATCATAGCCAAGTGCAACCGCTTTTTCAAAAGAATGCTCCATAAGCATTTTCCCGTAACCCATTCGTTGGTATTCCGGCATAATGCAAGTCGGGCCGAAGGTAAGGATTTCTTTTTCTTCCCCAGACTCATCAACCAGTTTTGCTTTTGTGTACATGATATTCCCGATGATCTGATTATCAACTTCAATCACCAGATCCAACTCCGGCAGAAAGTCTTTGTGGGATCGCATAACATGAACTAAATAGTGTTCAATGCACCCCGGAATATATAAATTCCAAAAGGCTTTCCTTGTGATTTCTTCTACTCTCTTATAATCTGTTTCTTCTTCATTCCTAATCTTAACCATTTTGTTCATTTATAAACCCCCGATAATTTATTTAATATTAAATTTTTGTGCCTTAAGTATATCATATCAATCACCACAAGAATTCTCTTAAATATTTCAGAAATAAAAAGGGCCATGAGGTTTTGGCTCATAGCACCATTTTAATAATTATTCGTTTTAATATCAGCAATAATTTTATAGATAGTTTTACCTGACAAATAATAGATATTTTCTAATTCTTTCACAGAAACTCCACTTTGATACTTCATATAAAGCTCAATGTGTCATATCACTGTCAAGGAAAAGCCCCGATCATAGGATGAAGCAGTTCCCAACATCATTAAGCAAGTAAAGCATAAAGGTTGTAAAAATATATGGGCTATCTTGCTTCAATCTAAGAAGTCAGTTCCTCCATCTGGTCAAGAAGGCTGCCGAACAGCTTAAGGGCATTGTCCACCGGCTCTTTTGTCGACATGTCCACATTGGCAATCTTCAAAAGCTCTATGGGATAATCCGAGCCGCCGCTTTTCAGGAATTCCATATAGCGGTCCACCGCAGGCCTGCCCTCTTTCAGCATCTGCTGTGATATGGACATGGCTGCCGAAAAACCCGTTGCATATTTGTATACGTAGAAGCTGCTGTAAAAATGCGGAATTCTTGCCCACTCCATGTCAATAAGGCCGTCCGCAACAATATCCGGCCCATAATAAAGTATATTCAAATCCCTGTATACGGAGCACAGCAGCTCTGCGGTCAATGCTTCTCCGGACTCGGCCTTTTCATGGATAATCTTTTCAAATTCAGCAAACATGGTTTGCCTGTATACAGTGGTCCTGAACTGCTCCATAAAATAGTTCAGAAGATACATCTTCTTCTTTTGATCATTTGTGGTATTCAAAAGATAGTTCATTACCAAGGATTCATTGACAGTCGAAGCTACCTCTGCCACAAAAATCTTATACTGTGCGTAAATGTAAGGCTGATTGCTGTCGGAATAATAGCTGTGCAGCGCATGACCCATTTCGTGAGCAAGTGTGAACATATTGTTCAAGGTGTCGTTATGATTCAAAAGCACATAGGGATGTGAGTCATAGCAGCCCCATGAGTATGCACCGCTTCTCTTCCCTTCATTCTCGTAAACATCTATCCAGCCTGAGTTCAAGCCCTTTTCAAGGTCTTTACCATAATCCTCTCCAAGTACCTCCAGCCCTTTCCTGACAATCTTCTTTGCTTCCTCAAAAGGTATTTCCATTTTTACTTCCTTTATCATCGGAACATACAGATCATACATATGCAGCTCTTCAAGCCCCATTATCCTTTTCCTGAGCTTTACATACCTGTGCATCAGGTTCATATTGTCATGCATGGCTGCAATAAGGTTGTCATATACCGCTGCCGGCACATTGTCCTCAAAAAGGGATTCCTCTCGCGCTGAGCCGTACTTTCTCACCCTTGCGCTGAACATATTCGCCTTTACATTTGCATTGAGAAGTGCTGCCAGAGTATTCTTCTGCTTTGAATAAGTGATGTACATCCCCTCAAATGCATCCTTCCTTACTCTCCTGTCGCTGCTTTCCATTAACTGAATATACCTGCCCTTTGTAAGCTCCAGCTCATTTCCCTTTTCATCCTTGATATGCGGGAACTTTATGTCCGCGTTATTAAGCATACCAAAAATCGTCTCCGGTGCCCGGGCCATTTCCCCGGCCAAGGCCAGAATCTGCTCCTCGGACGCATTCAAAATATGGGGCTTCTTTCTCCTTATTTCATCCAGAAATCTTTTATAAAACCTTAAGCCTTCACTTTCCATAAGAAAAGCTTCCAGCTTCCCATCGGGCACAGCAAGGATACCCGGTACAATAAAAGAACCGGCGCTGCTTACTGTTACCCCCAGGGAATCCGCTCTGTCGGCAAGCCCCTGATAAAAAGAATCGGTGCTGTCTTCATGGCTTCTCATATGCGCATATACATATACCTTCTCGAAAAGCCTGTTCATTTCGGTACTCATATTAAGGCATTCCAGCAGCTTATCGGCGCTTTCAGCCATGATTTCTTTATAAGGCAGCAGGAAATCCGCCATTTGCTTTACTCTTTGGAAGTCCTTCTCCCACAAATCATTTGAAGCATATATGTCTTCAAGCTTCCACTTAAATTCCTGAGATAATTCATCTCTTTTCGGAATACCTGTGCCTTTATTTTTCATCATTACCCCTCGCTTTATTATATAAATCTCTCCAAAGCCTTGCCCTAACCCTCGTATCTCGTGACTATATCACACATTTATCCTTCCACCTGCCCTTTTTTACATAATATACTATAACCGCAAAATGAACAGCATAAGATACAATGTATGATATCCATACCCACTCAACACTCATTTGCAATACCTGCACAAACAAATACAGCATCGGTATCTGAACAAGCCAAACCGAGGCTAAGGCAGCCAGCATAGAAGGAACATTGTCCCCCGCTCCGTAAAGTATTGAAGCCAATCCACCTGCAGGGCCCATAAACAGCGCCGCAACCGAATAATATCTCAAGAATACGGAGCCTATACCTATTATGTCATCCCCTGTCGTAAAAATACGCATAACCAGTCCCGGAAATAATGCCAAGATAACACCTGAAGCAACCATTATCCAGAAAGAAAGCTTTGCTGTCAAATATCCCGCTTTTTCAGCCTTATCACAATCGGATGAACCCAAGCTCTGACCTACTATTACTCCCGAGCCCATTTGCAAACCGAATACCGGCATCAGCACCAAATTTACTATTCTTATGCATATGCCGTAAGCTGCTACAACACCTACTCCAAAAGATGCTATAAATCTCATAACTATAAAATATCCAAAATTTCTGAGAAGACCCTCCAAGCCTGTTGGCAAGCCTATAGTCAACAGCTTGATATCCATAGCCCTGACAAAGTATATACCCCTCTTGAAGCCAACCTTTATAAAAGTCTTACCTGACATAAGTATGTACAGACCCACAATAAAGGCGGCTGCCTGGGATATTACCGTTGCATAGGCGGCTCCGGCTATTCCCAATCCCATTCCTCTTACTCCTATAAAGGGTATGACATCAAATATCATTATGGGGTCAAGTATCATATTCAAAAGACCGGAAACTGCCATAATATACAAAGGCTTTTTTGCATCTCCTATGCACCTTAAGGCAGTGTTTACGGAATAAGAAGAAAAAGCAAGGGGAAGTGTAATAAGCCTTATCCTTCCATATAGCACCGACTCCTCAAGCACTTGGCTGTTTCCGGCGAGGGGACTTAATATGTATGGTATTATGAAGCTCATTAAAATACCAACTATTAATGCCAGCAGAAACTTAAATATTATTGTCTGTTCAATAGCCTCTATGGTCTTTTCCCTGTTTCCCGCACCGAAGTATCTTGATATTATAGTTACAGAGCTTGTCCCAACAATATCATTCACCATATTCAATATCCACCATATAGTTGCAAAAATCGTAACAGCTGCTACTGAGTTTATTGACAGCATTGCTACCCATGCCATATCTACCAGCTCATACAGCATATCGAACATCATACCAAGCATTGTGGGTATGGAAAGCGTCAATATCCCCGAAAGCAAGCTTTTCTTCTCTGTTGCCTGCGTCATATAATCCTCCGTATTTTAATCATATCCTTATTCTACCTCTTATGAGTGATTTTTTCTATATCAAATTTTATGTGAGTAAAACTATATAATATTGTATAATATAGGCATAAAAAGATAATAAATCGGAGGAAGCCATGAAAGACTTAATTATGAAAGAAATCCGGGCACTTAAGGAGCAGCTTTGCGAAATAAGCGACTACATATGCCGCAATCCGGAATTGGGAAACCATGAATTCAAGGCAGTTGAAAAGCTGACCACCTTCCTTGAATCAAAAGGGTTCTCGGTTGAAACAAATATCGTAGGCAAACCTACAGCCTTTAAATCTATATTTGACAGTAAAAAACCCGGACCTGCAATAGCTTTTCTGTGCGAATATGATGCTCTGCCGGAAATAGGCCACGGCTGCGGACATAATATGATAGGAACCATGAGCTGCGGAGCAGCAGTAGGTCTCAGCAAGGTTCTTTATGAAACAGGAGGTCGCATAACAGTACTTGGCACTCCGGCGGAAGAAACAGACGGAGCAAAGGTGGATATGGCAGAAAAAGGAGTATTCGATGGTATTGATGCTGCAATGATATTGCATCCTGAGGACAAGACATATGAAAGCGGAAGCTCTTTGGCAATGGATGCAATTCAATTTGATTTCAGAGGCAAATCAAGCCATGCAGCCTCCTCTCCCCATGAGGGCATTAATGCACTGGATGCTGTAATACTAACCTTTAACGGTATTAATGCTCTGAGACAGCACGTTACATCTGACGTAAGAATACACGGCATAATTGCTGAAGGGGGCAGAGCTGCCAATGTGGTGCCAAGTAAAGCTGTCGCGCAATTCTATGTTAGAGCGGGGAAAAAGGATTACCTCAAAGAAGTGACTGAGAAAGTAAAGAATATTGCAAGAGGGGCTGCTCTCATGACCGGTGCAGCTTTGGAAATAAGTAACTATGAGATATCCTATGATGATATGAATACGAATATAAATATGTCAAAAACCTTTACAGAGAACCTCAGGCTTGCGGGTGTCGGTGAAATCAACGCCGAAAGGTTTAGTTTCGGCTCTTTGGACATGGGTAATGTAAGCCATGTGGTTCCGGCAATACATCCTTACATCTCCATATCGGATACCGATCTCATAGGTCATACTACTGAATTCAGAGATGCAACCCTGACGGACAGGGCTCATGATGCACTGGTTAAAGGCGCCTGTGCCCTTGCGCTTACGGGCTATGATATCTTGACGGATAAAGAACTGCTGGAGCGGATTAAAAAAGAGTTTTCATTGAAATGAGAAGAATGTTACCGTTCTGACTTAATACATGTTACAAAATATATACAACACCAACGTCTTTTTATGTTAAAATATTAGTGCACACAGTTTATTTGCACGAATCTTTACAGGCAGGTGATCTCTTTGAAAGTTCTGATAGTTGATGATGAACCGGCAATTGTTGACCTAATAAAGATAAATCTCGAACTGGAAGGCTTCGATACTTGTGTATGCTATACCGGCAAGCAAGCTGTCAAAGCTGTGCCGATTTTTATGCCCGACTTGATATTGCTGGATATAATGCTTCCGGATATCAACGGATTTGAAGTCTGCAAGAAGCTTCAGGATTTAAGCATACCAATTATTATGCTTACGGCGAAGAACGACATTAAGGACAAGCTTTATGGCCTTGAACTGGGTGCCGACGACTATATCACCAAGCCCTTCGACAGTAGGGAATTGACCGCGAGGATTAGAACCGTCCTCAAAAGAATTAATAAATCAGAACCCAAGGATGATCCCAATATACAATTAGGGCCCATAATGATTAACACATCGGAGCGGCAGGTCTATGTGGATGAGGAAGAAATCGTACTGACTCCAAAGGAATATGACCTTCTTCTG
>ENA-UPTA01001039-UPTA01001039.1-activated-sludge-metagenome-genome-assembly--contig:-NODE-1039-length-31567-cov-7.629633_pt1 | contig 31567 bp, 27 predicted proteins | sample MGYA00238184_ERZ773361 | MGnify/ENA primary metagenome ERZ773361 (study PRJEB29100, sample SAMN05720205) | activated sludge metagenome | isolation source: anaerobic digester from wastewater... | reverse complement strand
TTCTCCGGTAGCGGAGTTGAACAAAAAGTTATGCTCAGCTCCTATTTTGAAGGTATAAAAAACACGGTTATGGACACAGAGGTATTTATACTGCAGGGAGATGAACCTGGAGGAACAGCAGTGATTCTGGGAGGCACTCATCCCAACGAGCCTGCTGGATATATAACTGCAGTTATGCTTGTTGAAAGCTGTTCAGTTCTGAAGGGAAAAGTAATAGTTATTCCAAGGGCTAATATGGCTGCTTTTGGTTGGACAGATCCTCTGGAAGGCAGTCCTGATAAGTTTTATGTAAATATGCCCCAAGGCGGGGTAAGGGTTTTCAGATTTGGATCCAGAGCAACAAACACTTCAATTCAATGGCCTGATCCGGTTCTGTATTACAAAGGCGGAAATCAGGTACTTAATGGTGCGGAATCTAGAAATCTCAACCGGGCCTATCCCGGAAATCCAGATGGAAATCCCACAGAAAAACTTGCATTTGCGATAATGGAACTTATACGCAAAGAAAATGCAGATCTTGCAATAGACCTGCATGAAGCATCTCCAGAATATACTACGGTAAATGCTCTGGTCGCACATCAAAAGGCTATAGATATAGCCGCAGAAGCAGTTATGTATATGGAGATGGATGGATTAAACATATCTTTGGAACAGTCACCAAAAAATCTTTCAGGTCTTTCTCACAGGGAGTGGGGAGATAACAGTCAGACCATGCCTTTTCTTCTTGAGGCTTCAAATCCATCGCAGGGAAGGCTGAGAGGCAGAACAGACAGTGATCTGATAGTCTACGGTAAAGATAAGTACTATTTCAAAGCGGAAAAAGCAGGTCGTCTTAACGCTCCTTATGATGAAAACGGTGCACCATTGGATCTGAGGGTGGCAAGACATCTTACAGCAGTAAACTATATAGTTCAGGCTTACAGTTCAAATTTTTCCGAAAGAGAAGTTATTTTTAACTTTTTACCTTCATATGAAGATATAATGCAAAAAGGAATAGGAAGTTATCTTTTACAGCAATAAATGCCGTTTTACGGCATTTATTTTTTAAATTATTAACTAAATTCTAAAGTATTCGTGAAGTATGATGTAAGTAATTGAATTATTTGTGTTATAATATAATATAACTGTTATAAAAATTATTGAAAGGATGGTCCGGCTTATGTCCAAGATGTTAAATACTACCTCTTTTGAAGGATTGAACAACAAATTAAGACAACATCTAAACGATGAGATCATGTGCATCGGCAAGTTTGGAAAAGACAAAGCCATAATTGACGAAAGCTTTGATATAAGAGATATGCTGAAGAAGCTTTCAAAAATAGAAAACTTTCCGCAAACTATACTTCTGGAAAGAAAGTATGGATATATGATAATCAAAAATGACTTTACAGATGAAGAGTACCTTAAGTACAAGCTTAACTTTAAACCTTCAAAGAAGTTGTTAAAAAAATTAGGATTACTTGATAAAAAAGAAGATGCTTTGGAATAAAGCATCTTCTTTTTTTTATAAGATCAAAACTCTAGGCCTACTTTTCCGCTTACATTTATAACCGTTTCTTTTATCCCGTTCTGTATATTATCAATAAGCGAGTACTCTCCCTGAATCTGAACTTTAAATATCCAGATATTTGAATTAAGGTCAGCTTTGAACTTATCTGTAATCAATGTTTTGTGGCCCGAGTAAGTCAAAGTTTTATTGAGATTGGAGTATTTTATCCCGAATGTTCCCAGAGAGAAAAGCGGAAGTTTGAATCCTCCACCATATGTGTTTTCTTTAATCTGATCCTTGTTGAAACCTGTAAAAGTATCCTGGTACTCTCCGTTAAGTCCAAACCCAAAAAGTTCTATTCCGGCATTTCCGCCGTACAGATACTCTATAAAATTGGTGCTGTTTATAAGATTCTGCACATAACCTGCTCCACCCTTAGCGTTTATGGTCAGGCTAAAAATATCATTTTTAAAGCCTATACCTGCCCATTCTGCTTCACCGCTGTTTGAAAGTTCGTTCTTGGTTTTATCGGAATTTGTTTTCATTTCAAAGGTATAGGCGATACCTATATTTCCAAAGTTGCCTAAAGGAAGTCCGAGCTGAATTTTTGCCTTGTCGTTTATATTGGATATTCCGCCTGTCAAGGTGGGAACTTTACTTATTTTAAGAAGGGGCAATATTTCATATGTCAGAATATCCTTTATATTATCTTCTTTATGCTCGTATTCGGCTTTTAAATCAAGAAAACCAAGTTTGCTTTTAAATTTTCCACCGTATTTAAGAGCATTTGAAAGAGCTGAAGAACCAAGCGACTTATAGTTCTTATCTGCTTTTATATAGTATCCTGAAAGACCTAATGAAGGAATTTCTGCCTCAGCACCATATATAAGTCCCCATAGGTTTTTATCGGCAACACTTGCAACCAGACCTCCCGAAAGAGGGAAGTAGTTGAAGAGCTGAGGAAAGTATTTCTTCGCAAGGTTAGAGTAATCAAGTACCTGTTTTTTTACTGCTTCCCCCATAAGCTTGCCTATCTGCTGTGCAAAATCTTCAACCTCAAGTACATTTGAAGCATCCTGGACATATAGATCTCCGTTTACATAAGCTTTAAGCTTAAGAAAATCAAGAAAGTTAAGGGATGTCTGAACTCCAGCAAGAATATTTTCTTTAGGTGTTGTTCCTGTTGGAATATTAAATAAAGCTACGGTGTTGCGGTTTCCTTCCTTTCCCTGATAATCTGAAAGTACAGATAAATCAGCATTAAGTTTGAAAAAATCAAAAACATTTATACCCGCATTAACTCCGGCCATAAAGCGTGGGTAGGAAGCTGAATAAACACCAGGGTCTATATTTCCGATCATGGCTTCAAGACTGGCAAGATAAAGGTCTATTTTTGCATAGTGACCTCTGGCATTAAGATTGTTTACCGTGTTGGAACTAAAGTTTAGCTTAGTGTCTCCGAAAGCATATTTGAGAATTCCAAAATCTGCATACAGACTATAGAAGTTACTTTGCCCTATTTTCCTTATGGCAGAGGATGAGGTGTTAAAGTTTTCAAAGTTTAAAGGGTTCAGTATCCTATTGAAATCATAAAAATCATATATAGCCTGGTTTGCAAAATCTGTAAAGAGCTTTTGAATATCTGCGTTGGTCTGATTCATTTCAACTTTCAGTCCAAGTTTAAATATCCACATCTTCAAGATTGCCTGCAGATTTATTTTCTGTTCAAATGAAAAAGGAGTTATTGTTACATCAGAGTTTGGATTTTCAGGTAGTAGCTCTTCAAAGGTAATTCCGTGTCCGGACTTCTTTGCTTCATATTTTGAGCCTACATTTAATGAATAATTTAGAGTTGCAAGCATATCAAATATAGGTGCCGGTCTATTCTCTACTTTCAATTCGAACTCTTTCAGCTCGGCTTTGTTTGAGTATATATCCATTACTTTAAGTGATACCTTGTATGTTCCTAACTGGGGCTGGTCTATTTTGTAAGTCAGAAACCCGTTTTCGTAATTATAGCCTGTAATTTTTGCTCCGTTTAGGAGAAACTCTATAGAATCACTGTCTATAAAAGACTGATCTTCCTGTATAAACATTACAAAATCAATGGACTGGTCATTGTAAAATACCTGGCCTTTGAGTGGAGAGAGCAGTTTAATCAGTGGTGGAACAGTGTCATTTTTTACCTCAAAGGTGTACAGCTGCCCGAGTTTTTGGGGCAGCCTGTACATATTAGCACTGGTATCCTGAAGCTGAATATAGAACTCGTAAGTTGAGCTCTGCAAAATAGAATAAGGTATGAAGCCTGTAGCGTTTTTTCTGAAAATTGACATATCTATACTCTTAAACTGAGGATCACCTGCTTTTCTGAAGTAAATAAAACCATCTGTAAAAGTGAGACTGTCTTCGTATATTGAGATATTAAAATCCTGTCCTGCGAATATTTCCTTACTGAATTCGGTTTTAAAATCTAAAGCAAATAATAAAGAGATAGTGCAGATAAAAATTATTGAAAGTAAAAGTTTTTTCATAAGTCATCTCCTACTTGCCTAAAGTTTTTGTAGCAGGACCGTTGACGAGTTCACTGGAGCCGTTAGCTTTCATTATTTTTACGAAAGAACCTGAAGTTAGCGATAGTTCATCATTTTCATAAAGAACAGTCAGAGGTATAAGCGGAACAAAACTGTTGTTGGTGGAATTTTTGATCTTAACCTCTCCTTTAAGATCAAGAACAATTCCATATGGGATAAGTCTGGGCTTATATTCCGTAACCAAAATAGTGATACTGTCACTGTACTCATTTAAATTAGCTGTTATTGTATGTGTTCCGGGAGTTTTAAGTAAGGCTGAAGTACTGTCGCCTTCGCCGATTTTACCTTCTATATCTGAGAACCAGACCACATCGCCTGTTATATCGCCTATACGGTAGCATTCGAGTTTGAAGCTTGTGTCAGAAAGTACTAGAGAGTTCTTATCTTTGGCTATTTTCAGTCCTTTAGATATGTTTCGGGCTTTCATTACTTCTATCTGAATTGAAGCCGTCTTGAGACCGCCATATTTACCGGTACAGGTGGCAGTTATTATATGTTGTCCTACGCTCAGAGAACTTGTGCTGAGTGAGGAGCCGAATCCTATTGCTCCGTCTATATTGGAAGACCATGCAATGAGCTTTTCATTTATAGGTTCCATGTCACTATCGCTTGCGATTGATTTCAAAGGCACTTGTTCGCCTTCATTGAAAACGGAGTTTTCTGCGGGTGAGACAATACTTATTTCAGGATTGCCCAAAACTACAACTGTCAAGTAGTCATAGGCCTTTTGACCTGATTTATTTACGGCTACTGCTGTTATTATATGTTTTCCTTTTTGAAGTTTTACGGTTATATTTTTTCCTTTTCCAAGCTCTCCCTGCAGGTTGGATATCCAGGAAATCGAGGAGTTTTCCAGTTCACCTTCCACAGGATCAAAAGCTGTTGCCGCAAGCTGTAAGTCAGAGTTTTCAGTATGGTCAGTAATTTTTGATCTGATTTCCACTTTAAGTTTTGGACGGATGAATATCGTAAGTCCATCTTCTGCAATTGTACCGTCCGATGAAACTGCTACAGCTTTAAGGAAGTAGGAACCCTCGTTGTAATTTTTGGTTTCGAGTGAAAGATCTTTAAGGCTTGATACGGACTGTCCGTTTATTGTCCACGTATACGATACTGCCAAGTTCTTTGGATTATAGACTTTAAGAGATGCCTGTATGTTTTCGGTAGGCTTGACGAAAGTACTCCCATCTTCTATACCGGTTATCTGTACTTTTAGATTGTCTATTATAGTAATTTCAAAGTTGTACTCAACTATACTGCCCTTTGAATCTGATATACGGGCATTTAGTATGGCAGGTCCTTCTGAAAGCAGCTGACCGCTTACATCAAGTTCTGTGTTTGTAATAACTGTATCTTTTTTCCCAGGCTGCTTAACTGTCCATGATGCTGTTACAGGAGCTACTCCGCCGCTGAAGCTTATACTGCCTTTTATCTTCTCGCTGAAAAGATAATAAAGGGAGTCACTTTCAAGCTTTGCCTGAGCTTTCAGTACAGCCGTCTTGCTGACTTTTATGGAAGCAGAAGCCATGAGTCCCATAGAATCGGTAACCGATACTGTTATTAAATGTTCTCCCTGTTCAAGGTCGCTCAGATTTACGGAGATACCTTTTCCTGAAGTTTTACCGTCAACTTGCCATGAAATCTTAGTAGGATCGGTATCTTCCTGCAAGTCATATACATCAGCCTTCACTATAAAAACTTCCGAAGGCATTATAGAGTATCCGTCAGGATGTGAGGATATACGTACCACAGGAGGGGTATTTACATTAAGAGTTATGTTGTCCGAAGCCTCTGTGGTTCTGCAGGTTATAATAACAGGTTCTTTAGATAAGGCTGTAAACTCTATCTGTTCTCCCTGGCCTGCAGGAGTACTGCCGATAAACCAGAGCATTTCGGAAGGAGCGTACTTTTTACCGTCAGCTTTAAATGCCCATGCTTTAAGGGTAATTTTTTCATTTAAATTAACAATCTGGCCATTAACTGGAGTATAAATTTTTACAGATGGCTTAGCAAGCACCTTAAAATTAATCTCTTTGCTTATCTGTTCGTTCAAGGAGTCGCTGTATCTTACAGTTATTTTGTGAACTCCCTGCGCTAACTCCTGTGTATAACTTACATTTGAGCCTTTGGCAATCTGAGTGTTGTCCATAAACCAGAGGATGTTCTCCTCTTTTAAAGGTTCATCATCAGATACGGAGCATGAGAGATTTATAGGTGAAAGGAACGTGAACTCTTGATTTTCCAGAGGACTTACAAGAGATATCTTCGGAGGTTCGTTTATCCTTATTTTTATGGTAGAGATGGTCTTTAATTTATTTGAGTCGTTTACAGCGATTGTAAGTATATGCTCGCCGCTTCCCAAATCTGCAGCATTAAGAAGTGCTGTACCCTGAATCTCTGAATTATCAACAAAGAGAGTATAAGGTATTTTACCGTCTTCATAATCGTTAGCTTCAGCTTTTATATTTATTTTTGCTCCAGAAGCGAAAACATCTCCGTCTTTTGGTGATATCCAGGTTATTACTGGTTTTTCGTTTATACTTACATTTACTGAAGCTTCTGAAAAAAAGTCAAGATATTGCGATTCGGCTTTTATTACGAACTTTCCCATGATTTGATTAGTATCAATGTACACTTCTTTGCCGCTGGCAACTTTTTTTGAACCTATATACCAGTTAATTGTTGCGCTTTCATCGGCTTGCGCCCTGCAAAGAAGTTTTGAACCGGAGTTTATTACGGTATTTTCAGCAGGTTCAGTTATGACTATGCTTCGTGGTTGTGAAACTTCTATGGCCACTTCGTCATAAGATTGGTCATATACCGCCTTCAGTTTGTGACTGCCTATAGACAGGTTATTGATGAAGAGAATTCCTGAACCGTTGGAAGATATTTCATCAATAAACCATTTTATATCTTTCGAATCAAGAAGCTGCATGCCCTTTTCAGTGTACAGATAAGCCTGCGCCGTAGCCTTAATTTCCTGACCGTACTTGAATAAGCTGAAGTTAGAGGGTTTAAGTATTTTTACTTCAAGTTTGTCAGAAATATTTACAGTGATAGATTTTTTGTACTCTTTTTCCAGGCGGTCCTTTATTACAAGAACTATTTCTGTAGTACCTTTCCCAGGATTTGATGCAAGAACTTCCCATCCTGAGCCAACAGATTTGCTGTTTACAAACCATTCAATGTTTTTAATATCCTTTGACAATCCTTTTGTGAGCTTGGCATTGAGTCTTAAAACTTCTGAACTGTTAATATTTTTATTATCCTTGGGCGAAGTGATCTCATATTCCAGATGAGACACCACATCAAAGGTAATAGAACCGGAAATAGAGTTGGATTGACTGTCTGTTACCGTAACTACCAGACTGTGCAGTCCGGCAGATATCGATGTAAGATCAAGATTCAGAGTATTTTTGTCAGATATTTTATTTCCGTCGATAAGCCATTGAATGTTTCTTAATCCTAAATATGGATCCAGATTGAATGAACATGAAAATGTAGCTAGTTCGTCAGAATAGTAAACGTATCTTTCGGATGTAATAAGCAGATCAGATACCGGCGTATAAACCGTTATTTCTTTTTCTGCCTGAGCATCTGCTGTCTGTGCTTTTATAAGTAATTTTCCTGGTTTATCAAAAATATATTCCAAAGAATCTCCTGTTCCGATAAGAACAGAGTCTACAAACCACTTTATCTCATCAGGATACTTTGATTTGGCTGTTAACTTCACTTTGCTTGAAAGTTTTACCAAACTGTCAGCAGGTGAGAGTATGTTGATACTCTGCGGCTCTATAGCTGTAATCTGAACCGTTGATTCTTTTGTTGAAGTTTTTGCTGTTATACTGTAATTTCCAGGGTTTACAAACTTGTAAGAAATACTTTCGCCCTGACCGATCATAGAACCGTTTACTGACCAAATTATTGAACTTCTCAGATCTGATGATTCGCTTTGGAAAAGTATATCTTTGTTTATATAAACCTGTTGATTGTTAAGAGGATAGATGATTGACAGTTTCTCTGGCGGCACAGCGGTAAGAGTGATTTCATCGGAATAGCCATCTCCGCTTGCCTTTACCTTATATGTTCCGGGTGTTCGGAAAGTATAGCTCATTGAAGAACCTTTTACAACTTCCTCATCATTTATATACCATACAATATCAGACCGGATATTTTTGGAATCAGAAGTAAAGGTAATTACTTTATCAATCTCTATAACGCTACCGTTTTTCGGAGAAGCTATTGTAAGATACTTTTGACCTACAACCTTTACCGTTACGGCATCGGTGTAAGAGTTTGAGCTTACCGTTATCTTATACTCTCCTGTCAAGGAAAAGAGATATTTAAAAGAACTTCCTGTTCCTTTTTTCTCAGTGTTGACGTACCAACTTGGTTCAGGAAGATTTTTGACTTTAGCAGTGAAGGTTATCTCGCTGTTTACATCGGTTACAAATGGATCCTGAACAGGTTCTGTTATTACAAGCTCTTTTACTACATTTATCTTTATGCGTACAGAATCGTTTGCAGCAGGCATATCAAGATCATCTGCACGAAGCTGTATGAGATGCTCGCCTTCATATGTGGGGTCAAAGTTAAAGCTTACGGAAGCACCTCTTGCAAACTCTTTAGAATCAATATACCATACCAGCTCCGTATAATCACTGGCCTGAGCTTTGAACAGTATGTCCTCCTGTGCGTTAATAACACTTGTGTCAACGGGTGAAACGATTTTTACAGACGGGATCTTTTTTACATTGATTGTAAAAACTACCTCTGCTGTTTCAAAAAATGCTTTTATAACGAATCTACCGGAAGTATCCGATACAAAGTTAAAGGAATCACCTTTTTTATCTGATACAGAATCATTGATCTTCCATGATATTTTTGCCGGGTCAATATTTTTATATCCTACCTTCAGAGTTATGCCTTTTGACTGATAGGTTGTCATTTCCTGGTCGGTAATAGCCTCAAGCCAGGGCTTTTCTAAGATATTTATGGTTATGGACGGACTCTTTATTTCTACGCCTTGTACAATTGCTTTGGCTGTTATTTCATAACTTCCTGCCTCACTGAAAGTATGTTTTGAGGATACAGGTTTTGAATTTGCATACCAGCTTATTTCCTGAACATCCTGTGATATGCATTCAAAGGCTATTTCATCTCCTACGAAACCGGTTGAGGAGTTCTTGGGTCTGGTAATGTTTATATAAGGGTCAATAATAAAGACGTTTACTTGGGACTGACCAATATTGTTATACTTGTCCTGTGCTTTATAGGTTATTTTAAGGGGAGAAGAACCGGTTCTCGTTTCAGGTGTAAAAGACAGATCGTTTCCTGTATACTTTCTAGATCCTATTTCCCACCATGTCGCAGTAATTTCATCGTCAACTCCTTCAGCTTTATCTGGCTCTGAAGCAGTAGCTTTGAAAGAGTAGGATCTTCCTTTTATAAGCAAAGAACCTTCAGATGGAGATATAATTTCAGTTACAGGTTTACTGTTAACAATTGTGGAAAAGTTATTCCAAGGGGTAGCTGCTTCTTCTATAAAAACAGTACCATCGCTGTAAAACGGTACAACTTTCCATCTATAGGATCTTCCCCAAGACAACTGATCACTCATCTGAAAAGAAAGTCCAGAGATGGAAGAATAGGTTTTAAAACCGTCAATTATGAGTTTGTAGTATCCTACCTCCGAATTATACTTATAGCTCCATTCAAACTTCGGAGAAAGGATCTTTATATCTGAAACAGGAGACTTTGCAACAACTTCTGAAGTATCGAACTCTACTGTTTCTTCAGATGTTTCAGATATTTTTTTATCGTACCAGTCGTACAGCTCTACCTTGAACTTGTATGTCTTACCACGGCGCAGTATTATACCGCCGCTTGTACCGGTAACAGTATAAGTATAAACTCCATCTGCTATACCATCACCGGAAGGATAGCCCTTAAGATCTCCGGAGGAAGGTTTTGAATGGTTTATCTTTATTTCTTTAGAATAAGTTCCGTCGGTACTTGAAACCATAAGCTTTGAGTAACAGTATACGGGATTGCTCGTTATCGGAAGAGAAGCATATATAGGGACCATTGAAAGTTTCCATGATAGAGTGGGAGTAATGGAAGAGCCGTCTGCCTTTTTTATGAAGTACATGGAAGTAGGAGTTACCACATTAACTGTCAGATCGTTTTCTCCGAGTTTATTTAGTAGTGAACCTGAATGCTCGAAAACGGCCATAGAAATTTTATACCGTCCCTCTTTAAGTTCCAGACTTGTGAGGGCCTGTTCAACAGAGGTTATGTTTTTCAACTCTGGAGGAAGTTTATTCTCCAATACTGCCATATCCCCGAGGTAATCACTAATAATGTTTTTATTGCTTAATACTTTGGTTTCGTTGGCTTTTATCTCAATATCCTTAAGCCTAAGCTTTATATAAACATCATCACTGCCTGAAGGATTCCAGTCACCTGACAAGATTTTAAGAGTGATATCGGCGCTGATTTTGGTAACTGTGGAATCATTTTGCAAAGTTGCAACTATCAGCTCATCGTTTATAAGTATCCCAGGTGTCAGTATCGCATAGTACCGGGTGTCGATAGTCAGGCCTGACGGACCGACACTCCGTATGGAAAAGTTTTTGACTACCCCAAAACCAGTAAAAACAAAAGAAACGAAAAGCAGAAACATGAGAACACTTTTTTTTGCTTTGATACCCATAGTATCAGCTCCTCTTAAAAGATTAATAACAATAATACAGATATTATTATACCACAAAAACAGGTATATCAAAAAAAAATTACCCGGATAAAATCCGGGTAATTTATAAATTTACTTAGTAAGTGCTTTTTTCGCTATGGAACAGTATTCCTTGAAAGAATCGAAATCATTTACGGCAATCTCAGCAAGCATTTTTCTGTTTATATTGATGTTTGCGAGCTTAAGACCGTGAATAAGTTCGTTATACTTCATTCCTTCGAGTCTTGCAGCTGCGTTTATTCTGGTAATCCAAAGTCTTCTGAAATCACCTTTTTTGTCTTTTCTTCCGGTATATGCATAAACACCGGCCTTAAAGAACTTATCCCTGGCAAGTGAAATTCTTCTGCTAACTGCACCCCTAAAACCTTTAACTCTTTTAAGATATCTTTTTTTCCTTTTTCTTGCACTTACAGCTCTTTTAACTCTCATCTATTATCGCTCCCTTCAATTAACTTTGATTTATCTTAAACCAAGGCATCTTTCAACATTTTTTTTCTGTACTTCTGAAACTTCAGTGATTCTGGTAAGTCTTCTCATATGTGTATTGGTTTTGGTTCCGGAATTATGGCCAATATGGCTTCTCTTTCTGAGAATTTTACCTGTGGCTGTTATTTTAAACCTCTTTTTTGCAGCGCTTTTGGTCTTGTTCTTTATTTTTGCCATACTTGTTCCTCCTTATTTTGTTTGATTTGGTACAGCTTTTTTAAGATCCGGATCAAGAAAAATATCCATATCTCTTCCGTTCATTTTTATATTCTTGGTTACGTTGGAAATATCGCTTGTTTGCGCAATTACTTTTTTAAGAAGTTCTTCACCCTTATCCTTAAACATAATATCTCTTCCCAAGAACATTACTACAACCCGCACCTTGCAGTTGTCGGATAAAAACTCCCGTATTCTGTTAACTTTAGTCTGAAAATCGTGCTCATCTATTCTAAGTCTAAATTTCATCTCTTTCAGTTCCTGCTTTTTCTGGTTCTTTTTTGCTTCCTTCTCTTTTCTTTCTCTCTCATATTTGAACTTACTGAAGTTCATAATTCTTGCTACGGGAGGGTTGGAGTTGGGCGAAACCAAAACCAGGTCAAGTTCTGCTTCACGTGCCATTTCTAAAGCAGTCTTTGTAAGCACACTACCGATATTTTCACCACTTTGAGTTATCAATACGACTTCCTGTGATCGTATCTGTTCGTTCTTTAATATAATATCCTTTTCACTTATAAGATATCACTCTCCTTATCAAATATAGAAAAACGAGGGCAGAAGACAACAATCTACCCTCGTAACAATTTTATTATTACCTAGGTAGCTTAATGCTTTAGGTGGGAAACAAATTAGGGTATGTTTCCGCTTAGATATTATGGTGGGCCATGCGGGATTCGAACCTGCGGCCTACTGATTAAGAGTCAGTCGCTCTACCAACTGAGCTAATAGCCCACTCTTGTGTACCGAAATTTATTATACCTTATAAAGCGACATTTGTCAATCGGAATTTATTTCCTTTCAGTAAAATTTCTTTTAAGTTGAATGCTTGGATGTCGTCTTTGAATCTGTTATATAGTATCCTGAGCCTTTAAAAGAAATTCCTACGCTGCTTATGCTTTTTTTTGCCGTATTTCCGCATTTGTCGCATTTTACTACAGGCTTGTCGTTCATTGAATGCATAACACTAAATTCATTCCCACAGACAGGGCAGCAATATCTGTACATTGGCACAATATACACCTCCGTCATATATTTTAATAAGTATTTTCATCATTTACAGCATAGTATGCTATCACTATTATTTTTAGAAGCGGTTAAAAAATAGTTAAGTTAATCCTACTTGTCAACAGAGCCTTTAGCTATATACCATAGGTACAGATCAAGCTTTCCGAGAGAATGCCCGACACCTTCGGAAAAGTTTCTCAGGATACCTTCATGGCTTAAGTACTTTTTCTCTGTCCAGCCGTTTTTCGGAAGCTGATCTATTAATCCGTCTTCCATCATAAGCTTTAATATATGCTTATCCAGTATGGCAATATCTTTTGCTCCAGTATTTCTGAGAAAGTGGCTTGCCTCTTTCCAGCCAAGTCCCATAAGATTTTCGGCAAGATATTTTCTGCATTCAAAAGCAGGCTTGTCAAGAATACTCTTAACATCCTTAATGAACCATCGGTTGGCGCATATGTATTTTGCGCGTGTACGCCAGAATCGGTGACCGTTTTGCCTGAGTGTGCAGGTAAGCTCATCTTCGCTCATGTATGCAAATCCGTCAGGACCAACAATACTCTGAATTTTCATTCCGCCCTTTGCCGTCCAGTTGGCAGTCATAACGCAGAAGCAAAGTTCTGAAAAGAGTTCTTCATTTGATCCATGCCTTCCTAGAGTTTCAAACTCATGGAATCTGGTTTCAACAAGGTCAGTTATTTTATTTTCAAGACCGTACAGAGTTTGTTTTAGATTCAAGATGCTCTCCTAAGCCTTTTTTTTTCTGGATATTATAAAAAAACCAAGACTACAGTATATTATAAAACAGAAAAGTAACATAAGTCCTTCCGATTTGCTTACATTATCCAAGCCCTTTAGCAGAGTATTTCCGCCGATCTTCATGCCGGTATGTTTTTCCAAGAGAAATAGAGAGTAAAATGACATCAGAAGTGATCCGGATACTATTGATATAATAGCGGTTATGGTTTCAAAATTTTTTGAAATAAGGACAGCGGTTATAATTCCAATTATTATAAGACAACCCCAGGGAATGTAGTAGGAAATGCTTTCAAACTGCTTCAGCTGTTCTGAAAAAATTACAATCAGTGAATTTCCCAGAAAATAACCAATAAATCCGCCCAGAAGAAAACCTACAATTCCCACGGCTACTTTGATGATAAAGTAAAACATAATTCCCATAAGTGCAGCAAATGCAAGGAAGATAATAGAGTTATACTCGGAGAACTGACTCATAAAATCCTTTACCTGGCTGAAGCTCATTATATAAGGTATCAGCATAGTATAAGCGCTGTAAAAGCCAAGAAGAAAAATTATAAGTTTTGAAGATACTTTAGATAAAGCTACGAGGAGAAAAGCGATCGGAAGCAAAAATATCCAGTTAGATGTAATAAGCAGGTAAAAGTTGCTGAAAACGGAACTAAAGCCTTCAATACTTAAATTCATAAAAGCACCCCCTATAAAATTTACTTTTCAGTCTTTAGAAAAGCAGCGGAAAAAAGAGAAATGACTGACAGAAAGAGAACAAGACTTCCCATATTGCCCTGGGCAATATAAGGCCCAATAAAATTTCCGCTTGTTCGCAGTGAGGAAAAAAGAGTCATTCCTGTATCCTTGAAGTTGCTGCTTATCATAGAAGCATATTCGGAACTCATGGTCATGCTTATTCCAAGAAAAAATCCTGCTATATTCAAAAATATTACAAACAGTACCGGGATATCGATTGCCATGTATGCGAAAAATAGAAAAAGCGCAGCAAATAAAATCATCCAGCTGTTAATACCCTTTATTCTGTGCTTTACAAGATTTCCTATCATAAGGAACAAAGAGAAAGCAGATACCATAATTTTTCCCAAAAAAGGATTTGAGAGTCTGTCTTCCACGAATGATGGGAGTGCAACCTGTATAGCAACTATAGATAGAAGAACAGCCAAACCGAAAAAAACAGCCTTGAAAATCTCAAAGGAAAACGTTGTTTTTTCATGTTTCTCACGATCAGCTTTCATAGTATCAATTCTCTTAAATCCAAAGAAGCACAAAAGGATACAGAAAAGTGAAAAACCAATGATTACAGGCTTAGGGTCTAAAAGAAAGCTGTTTCCAATTATCGAGGGTCCAGCTATTGCTCCCAAGCTCCCCATGAGTTCAATTATACCGTAAGATTTGACTTTTTCATTCATGCTTAGATTGGATTTTGAAACGCCTGTCAGTGCAGTTGAATAAAGCGCTGGTTCAAATACGCCCTGTACTGCTCTGAAAATGATTGCAGCAAAAATATTATCCAGAAAGATACCGATAAAGAATATACTTACGGACCAACCAGTAAGCGCAGTCAGAAAAGTTCTTCTTTCTCCATATCTTTTAAGCATCCCAGCCCATAAAAACCCCAGAAACACACCGGTCAAAGGAGTTATTCCAATAAAGGTGCTTGCTGCAACAGAGCTGGAATAGATATGAGAAAGCTGTGAAAAAGCCGAGGAAAAACCAACCTGTACAAATATGCTCATGAAAGGAAGCATAAAAAGTAGTCTGAGTCCGTTCACTTATAGTATACCTCCGTAGAACATTTAAAAATTTATGGTGTTTTTGCAACGGTTATACCCACAATACGCAATGACTGTTCCGCCAGGAGACGACAGGCGGTGTGCATTGTTGCCCCGGTTGTATATACATCGTCTATTATAACCGTTTTTTTTGGAATATGGCCGTCAATATAAAGTTTCACATTCGAGTTTCTCCGGTCTTTATCAAGAGTGACCTGTCTTTCTTTTGATTGGGAAGAAAAAATTTTTCTGAACTCAAGCCCGAATGTATGTGAAAACTTTTTGGCAATCAGTTCGGCAGGAGTAAATCCTTTTTCAAAGATGCTTTTTCTGTTCGATGGAATGAAAGTTACGGTGAAGTCCTGTAAGTTCATGTCCATATCCGTATATAGCCGCGATAAAAAGCCGGACAAAACAGTACTTATACGCGGATGGGAGTGATACTTGTAAAGAGTGATTATCTGAGAAAGCGGATGTGTGTAATAGCCGGCGTGATATATTTCATACTCCCCGGCTGTCCGGCACGGATTGTAAGAACTGTCGGTGCATTTTCCGCATATAAGCTGATTTGCCGGTAAAGGACTTCCGCATACAAGACAGCAGGTGTCCAAAAGCATTCCCAGTATATTTCCAAAAGTTTTTATCATTACTGTATATCGGTTACCTTCTCAGGATTAAGTCTAAGAAGAGCATTAAGCGCACAAAGCTTAAGATCTCCCCGTTCAGAAGAATCCAAAAGAATATTATAAGGTACATCCCACATTTCCTTGACTTTAAAGTAGCGAAGTATATTCAATGCGTTTTTACGTATGGATACCGGGAATTTTTTTTCTTTGGCTATGGCAGCTATTTCGTATGTGTACTGATCCAGCTTCAGCTTTTTTACCACCTTAAGTGCGGCGCTTATTCTTTTGGAAGAAAGGCTCTGTATAAAGTCAGGAATTCTTTCTGAAAGTGAATAGTCCTGAAAGTAAACCAAATAGTTTATACAGGCAATTACAAGCGAATCCTCAATGCTGTTTAAAAGCTCACGACAAAAGGACACATAGGTCATGTCATCTTTATCTGCTGCAAGCTTAAGCCCATAGCTTATCATTATACTGTCAGAGCTTTTTATGAGCTTATCGACCATCCATGACGGCACAAAATCTTTTCCGCAGGCTTTTCTGGCAACTTTTGCAAGTTCAAGCAGAAGTGAGTAATCTTTTTCTTCTTCAATTTTCTGTTCAAGAAATCCTTTTATTATGTCTCCAGGTAGTCCGGAAAAGAAACGTATAATGATGGTTTTGGTCTGTCTGTCAGATTTGGGGTATATTTCCTTTATGGTGTTAAAAAAAGTTATTGAATCTGAACTTTCGTAATATCTTGAAAGAGCAGCTCTTTTTACATTTGAATCAGCATCTGGAGATAGAAGTGTTCCTGAAATATCGTCCAGTGCTTTTATGAGCTGTTGAATTTTAATGTACGGATCGTTTCTCATTTTCTCAACTATAACAGAAGTTTCGTCCGGAAAAGTTTGTATATAAGATGTAAAAAGCTGATACCTGACAGACGGATCAGGATCGCTGCAGCATACAAAGACACGCTCTGTGGGTTCAAAATCTTGTTCTATGTAGAGTCTGACAGCTTCCTTTCGGATCACGGCATTAATATCAGTCAATAGCTTTTCTGTTTGCTCCAATTCTAGTTTTCCCATCTTTTCAAGATACTTCAGAGCTGAAAATCTTACAGAAAAATCACTGTCATCTAAAAAATCCTTTATTATAGGAGTTTCGGTCTTCATTTTTGCAAGTTCATTTATGGCTTTGGATCTGAAAGCAGGATAAGGAGATTCGAGCATACCGAGAAAAATCTGTGAATTTTCAAACTTTATTTTTTCCTGAAGATCTTTATAAGATTCAATAATATTATTTGCCATATTAATCCTCCGTAGTGTTGTCCGGTAAGTATAAGCATATCTCTGGACTGTTGCCGAAAGAAACCTTTAAAAATCGGTCCTCGTATCTCATGTCAATATTATCTGCAATATAAGTTTCTCCTGTTGAAGAAGTATCGTTTTTAGAATATCTGTAAAGTTTATGTTGGTTCTTATTGTAGTAAAAGCCGATGCGGCTGAAACCATCCTGACGGTAAAGCCTTATATAAAAAGGCGTTTCAAGCTTTACATCTACTCGTTCAACCTCGTTTTTGCATATAAGGATGACGGTTTTAACTGAATTAGCCATTATTCCGTTCTGAAGCATATAATCAAGCGATTGCTTTAACACAAACACAGTCCTTGCAAAACAAGCAAGGACTGTCATTGTTCCCATAAAAACGAAAAATATCTCAAAAACGCTCTGTAAAAGAATAAACCCTTCCTTGATGCTTTTCATCAGAACGGTTCGGAAAAATATATTGAAAAATCGCGTCTTAGACTGCTGAACCGTAATTCAAACTTCAAATCGTCGATAAAAGATTCGTGTGGTCTGGGAAAAGTGAATACAGTCTTTATCATAAAGTAATCCAATATGTTCTGACTGGGTTTAAAATCTTTTACAAGCGGATAACAAAAATTAAGATCTGCCTTTAAAAAATCGAGCTTATAAGATATTCCAAGATATAGATCCGGTTGGCTCCTGTTTGGAGAAACCGTATCTGTGGCAGGAAGAGTAGCCCTGTCATAGTACCAGATCATTCCGCCGTGAATACTTGTGGTTTCATTAAAATCATAAAGAAGAGCATTTATGTCCGTAACGGAAACAAGGCTCAGTGGAGTCAGATTAGGGTTTATATCAAAGCTGAAATTGATGTTTGGAGATTCTATCCCGCCTCTTATAGCAACCTTAAACGGCGAAACATCATTGAGAACAGAAAATCCAAGATCATAAAAGGTTCCCGCAAAAAGTCCCGTAGAAATCAGTAAAACAGATAATAATATGATCAGGCCTCTGCGCAGGGAGTTCATTTCATTTCAGTCCTTAGAGAGTTAAGCTTATCGATATCCTTTACTTTTATTATTCCAAGCTCTATTTCTCTCAGAGCTATAGTGACATAGTTTCCGTCTTGGGTTTTAATAGTGGAGTTCTGCATTTCTTCGCTGTCCTTTAGAATTTCAGCTCTCTTAGCTGCAATTATGGGAACGGCATACTTGAAGTTCACTTCTTTCATTATCTTATCGTAGTTTACATTTGTTTTCATTTTTACCTCCGAAGATTCAGGGATTATTTCTGAAAAATGTGTACTGTCCGAGATGTTCAGCGACTCTTTTAACTTTAAGCTGCTCAGCTATTATGATTGAAATCAGCTGGCTTATAGATTCAGCGAGAACCGAATTAACTATGAGGTAATCAAAGTAAGGAATTTTAGCTAATTCAGCTTTGGCATCCTCCAGTCTTTTTTTCAGATCACGCTCGTTTTCTGTAGCCCGCTGAGAAAGCCTTCTGCTGAGATCATCGTAAGAAGGAGGTGCGACGAAAATGGTTACTGTTCTTTCAGGCATCACATTTTTTATATTTACAGCTCCTTGAACGTCAACATCAAGAATTATGTTGTAGCCTTCATCAAGCTTTTTTTCGACGTGGCTTTTTGAAGTTCCGTATCTATAACCGTGCACATTTGCCCATTCAAGAAAATCGTTCTTTTCTATGATCGCATCAAATCCGGTATTGTCAACAAAAAAATAATCTATCCCGTCAGTTTCGTCCGGACGCGCAGGCCTTGTTGTGAACGATACAGAGTAAGAGAAACCTTGAACAGATTGCAAAGCCCTTTTTATGATAGAAGATTTTCCGGCACCTGAAGGCCCGCTGACTACATAAAGAATACCGTTTTTTGTTTCATCATTCATTGAAAGCCTCTTTTCGTATTCTTTCCAAAGCCTTTTCTATATCGTAGAAACTCTGGAAAAAACGGCTGGTAATGGTTTCGGGCTGAATAGCACTTGCTATAACATGACCGGAGTCTGTTATAATGAATGCTCTTGTTTTTCTTCCGTGGTTCACTTCCAAAAGTTTTCCCTGCTGTTCTGCAACATCCCTGAGTCTTTTAAGCGGCTGGGAACCAGGATTCACTATTGCAATGACTCTATCTCCGACCACAACATTCCCGAAGCCAATGTTTATAAGACCGTACATATAAGCACCTCCAAAAATTTGTTAATGGATATTCTGTACCTGCTCCCGTACTTTGTTAACAATCACCCGTCCATCGATCGAGTAATTAGTTATTTCTGCAATTTTGGATTTAGAAGCTATAGTATTGAACTCCCTGTGCATTTCCTGCGACAAAAAATCAAGATTCTGACCCTTAAGCTCCTCAGGGGATTCCATGATTTCTCTGAAACGCTTGAGATGGATCTTCAATCTTTCTATTTCCTCAGAGATATCAGAACGTTCAGCCAAAAGTGCAACTTCAAGTTCAAGACGTTCCGGATTTATTTTGGTATCAGGTTTTAGAAGCTGGTTGAGATCATCATTAAGCTTTTTCATAAACTCTTCCTTCATTTTAAGAGATTCGGAATAGATGCTTTCAACTATATCAGAAAGCTGTTTTATATAATCAGCAAGCAGTACTTTAAGGTTCAAACCTTCTCTGTTCTGAAATTTTTTAACTTCGATTACCACATCGTTGAGACACTGGCTCAGTCCGGACCAAACTTCATCCATGGACTGTTCGTCGAGATTTATTCTTATTATCTCTTTAAATCGTGTAAGAATATCCAAGGTTATATCATCATTCATAGAAAGATCTGTCTTTATTTTTGAAAGAGCATGATAGTAAGCTTTGGCAAGGCCGCTATCGATCTGAACAAAATTTTCGGGATTTACAAACCTTATATCAACATACACATTAAGGTTCCCTCTTCCAAAATGCTTCTTCAGATAATCCTGAAGCTTAAGCTCAAGCGGCGAAAAGATGCCGGCAAGTGATGTTTTTAAATTAAGGTACTTTCCGTTCAGAGATTTTATCTCTACCGTATAGTTATAATTTCCTACAACTTTCTCTATTCTGCCATAACCGGTCATGCTTCTCATATTCTCACCTCGTTAGTATTATACACCAGAATGATTAAATTTCAAAAAATTTAATACATTTTTAAGCTTCTCAAGGAAATAATCGACTTCTTTGCCGTTATTCAAGTGAGAAAGGCTAATTCGTATATTTCCCTGAGCCTGTTTTTCTGTATATCCCATCTGATGCAGGACTCGGTTTGAAGAACTGCTCTTGCTCGAGCATGCTGAAGAAGTAGAAACAAATATGCCTTCATCAGACAGAGCAGAAACTATCGAATCGGCGCGTACTCCTTCAAAGATTACAGCAAGAGTGTTAGGGACTGAGTTATCCAATGGCGTTGCAATAATACCTCCCATATGAGTTATCTTTTCTGCCATAAAATGACGCAATGCATCTATACGTTTCATATCTTCCAGATTGTCATAAGCTTTTTTCATTGCAAGAGCCGATCCAATAATGCCTGCAGTGTTCTGGGTTCCGCCTCTCATGCTTCTTTCCTGAGAACCTCCGGTAAGATAAGGAAAGATTCTTATTCCCTCTTTTTTATAAGTAATGCCCACACCTTTTGGACCATGAAACTTATGGGCAGAGAAGCTAGCCATATCGCAATTAACCTTACGTATACTGAAAGGTATTTTTCCTATTGCCTGTACTGCGTCTACGTGAAAGTAAGTATTTTTATTTTTTGATTTTATTATTTCACCGATCTTTTCCACAGGCTCCAGAGTACCGGTTTCATTGTTGGCTGCCATTATGCTTACAAGAATAGTATCCTCCCGTATTGCTTCTTCCAGTTCTTTAAGATCAACCACTCCTGACTTGTCTGTTTTTATTAGAGTGACAGAATACCCATCATTTTCAAGTTCTTTGAGAGTATTTATAGTTGCGCTGTGTTCAATTGCTGAAGAGACTATATGCTTGCCGCTTCTGAAATTAGCTTTGCATATGCCGCGGATTGCCCAGTTTATAGATTCGCTTGCACAGGATGTGAAGTATATTTCATACGGCATTGCATCGAGTTTTTCAGCAATTAATTCTCTTGCATCCTCCATCATTTTTTCAATTTTGTTGCCAAAACCATGAATGGAGTTAGGGTTTGCATAATCTGAAACCATATATTTATAAACAAGGTCAGCCACCTCTTTATCAACAGGTGTAGTTGCATTGTTGTCAAAATAAACAAACATAAAGAGCCTCCTTTTTAAAAAGTTTTATAGTATAATTAATGAAAAAATAATGGGGTGAAAGATCTTGAAAAAGGCATACTTTTGGTTAATCCTTATAACGATCGTCTGGGGAACCACATTTCCTCTTCAAAAACTTGCTCTGAACGGAATATCAACAAGTACGTATATTTCTTTGCGTTTCTGGATAGCAAGCATCGTATCTTTTGTGGTTTGGAGGAAGCATTCTTTCAAATACGGGGTAATTTTAGGACTTGTGTTTGCAGGGTCATTTATTGCCCAGACTTACGGTCTTTCACTTACTACAGCTTCAAAAAACGGGTTTATAACTTCTCTGTATATAATAATGGTTCCGTTTTTTTCATATATGATTGAAAAAGAAAAACCATCTGTTTTTCAGTATTTTGGCTTTCCAATGGCTTTAGCGGGTTCTTATTTTATGGCAGGAGGACTTTCAGGATTTAACTTAGGTGATCTGCTGACATTTATCAGTGCCGTAGGATATGCAGTACATATAGTTTTATTAACAATTATATCAAAAAAAGTAGATGAAACTTCCATACTCTCTTTTCAATTTCTTACCGTGGCGATTATAACCACTTTTATGAGTATTGGCTCTGGATTGCAATACAATTACTTTTCATTTGCCGTTGCTGCATATACAGCAATCTTTGCTACGGTCATAGCAACATTGCTTCAGGCGAGATATCAAAAAATAGTAAGCAGTAATACCGCTGCTCTAATCTTTGTTGGTGAACCTATATTTTCAGCCTTTTTTTCTTTTTTGATTCTTAAAGAACAGCTTTCCTCCAGGCAGTTTTTTGGAGCTGCTATTCTTATAGGAGCTCTTGTATTTGCCTCATTCAGAAAAAAACAACAGCAGCCGCTTTAAACAGATGGCTGCTGTATCTTCATCATGCTAGCTTTCATGAATACTGCGGTTGCCTGAACACATACCTTTCCGGATTCATCAGTAATAGAGGCTTCGAGTTCGTAAACGGTTTTTTTGATATTAGTAACCGTTGCCTTGGCAAAATACTTTCTGTTGGTCAGCACCGGATTCTTGTATCTGAGATCCATCTTAACCGTAACCGGGGTTACTTCGAGAGAGATGACGGCCCAGGCCATAGTATCGTCAAGAATAGTAGAAAGTATTCCCCCGTGAACCATGCCCCTCCATCCACTGTAGCTTTCATCGAGTAAAAATTCCGTCTCAGCACTTCCGTTATTATATGTAGTGTCAAGCTTTAAACCAATTTGGTTGTCTTTTCCGCTGGAAAAGCTCATGGGATTTGCCTGAAGCTGCAATTTTATCAGCACTCCTTTAGAGTTATATATAAGAGATATTAATTAAGTTCAAAAACACAGCTGTTTACAGAAAGGATAGTATTTTTAATGCTTACCCCAAGATCCTTACAGCCAAGAAAAAAATGTGCCAAAACTATACCTAAATCAATGCTGTACGTATCTGCATTTCCTGCTTTTGGAACGGTTATCTTTATTTTTTCCTCCGAGAGAAGATCAAAAGACCACGGCTGTCTGTTAATGGCTGATGGAGCCATTCTGCAGCAGTTAAGCAGAAAAGTATTTTCGTTGTTTAGAAAAGCCGAACCATTCATTATAAGATCTTTAAGCTCCTTCTTTACTCCGTTGTGAGTAAATGTTTTTATAAGTAAGCTTTTTTTATTGCTTTTTTCTTTTCCGAACTCTATAAAGCATGGAGCGCCAAAAGAGTTTGAATAACCTTTCCAGCATGTTCCAAAATTCAAGGCTGTAAGCCCGATTACTGCCTGTTCACCTTGAAACCCATACTCTATAAAGCTTATACCGTTTTTTTCTTTTACCGGAGCAAACAACTGATAAGAAGCTGCCTGCTCTATTTTTTCAATACGCCAGTCAAGTCTCTGACATGAAAGACTCTCTGTACTTTTCAGGATCTTCTTTATTTCATCAGTGTGTTCCTGTGAAAGGGAGAAAGAGTCATAAGATCTTGTAGAATGGCGTAAATTAATAATTTCGCAGTATTTCATATCATGCTCCTTTCAATAGGATAAAAATATATTCTTCAAAGAAATTATATCACTTTTTTCGGAAGTTTCATGATACTCCTTTATAGATAAAAGTAACCGTTATATCGCTTTTTACCATCTTTTTTAACTTAGTAATATGATAATTTTGAGTAAAAATCGTTTTTAAAATTTAAAAAGAGAAGTATTTTCTTTTTAAACGGTTTTATTGTCCGTTATTTGTTATTAAAAACCTTTCATTGTCTTTTTCCGTAAGGAAAATATGTTATATAATTATATCGTAATCGATATATCTAAAACGATATATAAGATCAAGTAAACGATCTTATGATAAAAAAAACAATCTCAAGGAGATAAGAATGCCAAAATACTCATGGATAGAAAATATGATTATAACTTATCTTTATAGCCATAAAGAGATGAGTGGATACGATTTTATCAAGTACTGTAAAGAAAACGATGTAAATATTTCTGCAGGAAGTGTATATCCGATTTTAAAAAGGCTTAGCGAAAAAAAGATAGTAAAGGCTGATTCGCAGGGCAGAAAAAAAATTTATACACTTATAAGCCCAGAAAATCCCAATTCAGCAGAAAGATCACATATATACCTTAAAAACAATATAAACAAGATAGGAACCACAATAAGCTGCAGCTGTGATCTTATACCTACCTCCCTGAGAGATGAGGTAAGTTCGTACCTTAAGACGCTTTGTTCAACAGACTGGAAAAATCCTGAAGCTCTAAAAAGACTGGCAGAGGAAACACGAAGATTCGATGAAAATATTCTTAAACATATAAGTATCCTAGAAGGAGGAAGATCATGAAGATAATAGTGGTGGGAGGAGTGGCCGGTGGAGCGACCGCAGCGGCCAGACTGAGACGGCTTGATGAAAAAGCACAGATAACGGTTTATGAAAGAGGAGAGTATATCAGTTTTGCAAACTGTGGACTACCTTATCATATAGGCGATGTCATACAGGACAGGGACAGGCTTTTGCTTGAAACTCCGGAGACTTTTAAAGAAAAAAATAATGTGACTGTTAAAGTTAAATCCAACATAGTGAAAATAAACAGGGAAAAAAAGACAGTTCTTGTAAAAGATCTGATTACATCAAGGGAGTATGAGGATAGTTACGATTTTCTGGTGCTCTCACCCGGAGCGGAACCTATAAAACCTTCAATATCAGGCATAGACTCACCCAACATATTTACCTTGAGAAATATAAACGATATGGACAAAATAATAAAATACTCCGAGGAACACAAAATAAAGAAAGTGGCGGTTATAGGAGCAGGTTTCATTGGCCTTGAGGCAGCGGAAAACTTTTTGCATAAAGGAAAAAATGTGACCATAATTGAAATGGGAGCTCAGGTACTTTCTCCTATAGATTTTGAGATGGCATCACTTCTGCATTCGCACATAACTGACAAAGGAGTGGAGCTTATTCTTAAGGACGGTGTAGAAAAGTTTTCATATAACGGTGAACTTACAAAGATACATCTCAAGAGCTCAAGGACAGTGGATGCACAGATTGTGATATTTGCAATAGGAGTATCACCGGAAGTAACCCTTGCAAAAATTTCCGGTTTGGAACTTGGAAAAGCAGGAATAAAGGTAAATAAGTATATGCAAACTTCAGATCCAAGTATATATGCAGTAGGAGATGCCGTTGAAATTGAACATTTCATTTCTCACAAACAGGTTTTTATACCGCTTGCAGGTCCGGCAAACAGACAAGCTAGGCTTGCTGCAGATAATATAATAAACGGTAACAGTCAGGAGTATAACGGAACTCTTGGAACATCCATAGTGAAGGTTTTTGATATGACTGCAGCTTCAACCGGTCTGAATGAACGTGTACTGAAGTCTCTTGACATAAAGTTTATGAACTGTATTATTTCGGGAAACAGCAATGCTGACTATTATCCTGGTGCAACTCCTCTTAAACTGAAGCTTATCTTTACTCCGCAGGGAGAGATACTTGGAGCGCAATCTGTAGGAAGCAAAGGTGTTGATAAGAGGATAGACGTTATTGCAACAGCTATAAAAGGCGGACTAAAGGTGTGGGACTTAAAGAATCTTGAGCTGGCTTATGCTCCCCCTTACGGTTCGGCAAAAGATCCTGTGAATATAGCGGGATATGTTGCAGATAACATGCTGAAGAACGATCTTCAGACTATAAATTATGATGAAGTGCAGTCTGAGCTTAAAGATTCTGTAATTCTTGATGTAAGAACGGAAGAAGAATTTTCCATAGACAGTATAGAAGGTGCTGTTAATATTCCTTTGGATAAGCTCAGAGAAAAAATATCGTCACTGGATAAAACTAAAAGATATATCATATACTGCAGAGTAGGCAGAAGAGGATACTTTGCATATAGAATACTTAAGCAAAATGGGTTTGAACATATAAAAAATCTCAACGGAGGTTTTGAGATATATGAGCATGCGTATTCTCAGCAGAAAGTTCAATCTGTTGCGCAAAATGAAAAACTTGAGTTTATTGTGGATGAAAAAGATATATTTAAGATAGATGCCTGCGGTATGCAGTGTCCAGGTCCTATAATGGAAACCTACAAAAAGATCTCATCTATGGATAATGGGCAGGTGCTGGAAGTAAGTGCAACTGATCCCGGTTTTGCAAAAGATATAAAAAGATGGGCTGAAAAAACAGGAAATAAAGTACTTGAACTTTCAAGTGAGAACAACATAATAAAAGCCAAAATTCAGAAGGGAGTCTTAAAGTACGATACAGTTCTTCCGAAAAGTGATGCAGACCATAAGACAATTGTAGTTTTCAGCAATGATCTTGACAAGGTGCTGGCAAGTTTTATAATAGCAAACGGAGCGTTATCAATGGGTAAAAAAGTCACGATGTTTTTTACATTCTGGGGATTGAATGTTCTGAGAAAAAGCAATTTTAAAGGTTCAGATAAAACTTTTATAGAAAAGATGTTTGGATTCATGATGCCTAAAGGTTCAGAAAAGCTCAAGCTTTCAAAAATGAATATGATGGGTCTTGGAACGAGCATGATGAAAAAAGTTATGGAAAAGAAAAACGTTGACAGTCTGGAGTTGCTTATGAAAAAGGCTTTAGAAAATGGGCTTACCATAATTGCATGTCAGATGTCCATGGATATAATGGGTATAAAGCAGCAGGAGCTGATAGACGGAGTACAGGTTGCAGGTGTGGCTACATACCTTGCCGAAGCTGAGGATTCCAATGTAAATCTTTTTATATAAGTATAAGCCGGAAAAATTCTTCCGGCTTTATTTTTTTTTGCTTGAAATAAAAAGGAAATTAACGTATACTTGGTATGTAGAAACCTTATTTTACGGTGAAGGAGGAAGCTCAATGAACCATAATTTTCCGGATGATTTTATATGGGGAGCGGCAACGGCAAGTTTTCAGATTGAAGGTGCGGCTTATGATTTTGGTAAGCTTCCGTCCATATGGGATACGTTCAGCCATACTCCCGGCAATGTAGTAAACGGAGATACAGGCGACTTTGCATGCGATCATTATAACAGATTTATTCAGGATATAGCTATTATGAAGGAGCTTGGCATAAAGGCCTATAGATTTTCCATATCCTGGCCCAGAGTTATGAAGGATGCTAAAAATACGCCTAATCCACAAGGTATAGAGTTCTATAAAAAACTTACCGATGAACTGATAAAAAACGATATAAAGCCCGTTGCCACTCTGTACCATTGGGATCTTCCACAGATTCTTCAGGATGAGGGCGGATGGGCCAACAGGAAAACGGCGGAGTATTTTGTTAACTTTGCCGAGCTTATGTTTAGGGAGCTTGACGGTAAGATATACCAGTGGATAACTTTCAACGAGCCTTCAGTATTTATATTTTTAGGAAATCTTGATGGTGTTCATGCACCTGGGATGAAAGACATATGGACATCTGCAAAGTGTGTTCACAATGTGCTCTTGGCGCATGGTGAGACTGTAAAAAGATTCAGGAAGAATGGATATAAAGGTCAGATAGGGATAACTTTAAATCTTGCTCCGTATGAACCTGCCAGTAAAGATAACAAAGATGTTATGGCTGCCTTAACTGGCGATGCTCAGTGGAACAGGCTATTTCTGGATCCTATATTCAAGGGAACTTATCCTAAGATAATCATGGAAAATCCGCAGTTTAAAAAAATACTGGAAGCAATTGATTCTGAAGATATGAAAGTAATCTCAGAAAAAATTGATTTTCTTGGAATAAATTATTATTTCAGAAATGTGGTAAAATATTCTCAGAAAGGTAAATTAGGATTTGAATCTGTAAAAATGGACGGAGAAAAAACGTACTTTGGCTGGGAGGTTTATCCTCAGGGGTTATATGATATTCTTAGGTACATAAAAGAAAATTACGGCAATATTCCGCTCTACATAACTGAAAATGGTGCAACATACGACGATATTCTTACATCAGACAGAAAGATACATGATGTTCAGAGGATAAGCTATCTCAAACGGCATTTTGAAAAAGCCCTCCTAGCCATTCAGGATGGGATAAATCTGAAAGGTTATTATGTTTGGTCTCTGTTGGACAACTTTGAGTGGGCAGAAGGTTATTCCAAGAGATTCGGACTTGTATATATAGACTACAAAACATTTGAAAGAATACCTAAAGATAGTTTTTTATGGTATAAGAAAGTTATTGAAGAAAATACCTTTGAGGTTTAAATTAATAAAACTGCCCCTCCTGTGGGTGGTTTTATTTTATAGGAGGATAAAATGAAAAGTATAAGAGGAAAGATACTTATTGGATTTGTGGGGGCAAGTGTTCTTGTTTTTTCAGTTCTTGCAGTAATCCTTTATATTATGGTTGGCCAGGCCGTTCAGCCTATAATACATGATATGTCCAATCAGATATTAAATGCAAGGGCGTCGGAGCTGGGAAGGGTTATGGAAAATGCTGTTAAGAGTGTAAAAAGCTATTCCAACAATGACATGGTAAAGACTCTTTACTGGGGGATGGTGAGTAATACTCTTGAGAATGAGCTTAAGTCCAACGATATTTTTGATGCGTTTTTTCTAAGTGGTCTTGACGGGCAGGCTTACGGAACCGGAGGACTTTTATTCGATGTTTCTACAGAAGGGTACTTTGACAGTATCATAAACGGGAGCGAAGTCGAAATTACCAAACCGTATATTTCGGCTCAGACGGGCAAGGCAGTCTTCAATATTGTGGTTCCGATAGTTAACTATAGCCTTAGCGGTGTATTCGGAGGCATCATCAGTATTGACAAGCTTGTCGAGATAGCCTCACAGATAAACATAAGAGGAGGCTATGGATGGATTGCCGATAATACAGGTCTTGTGATAGTTCACCCTGATCAGTCAGTGATGCTGAAGATGAACCTTTATAAGGGTAAAGATTTTGGATTCACAGATCTGGACAAATTTGTAAAAGACATATTTTCCGGTAAGTCAGGTTTTTCCTTTGTGAATAATGAAAAAACAGGAAAATCTGTAATTATGTACTCTCCTGTTCCATCGACCCCCAATTGGGTGCTTGGAATAACCATATCTGCCAAAGAGCTTACAAAAGATGCCGATAAGATAACCTACACAATAGTCCTGATAATACTTGCCATACTTTTTGTTTTTGTTTTGGTTTCCTTTATGATAGGCAATACTATCTCCAGACCCATAAAGAAGCTTTCTGGAGCCATAGATGAGTTCGGCAAAGGCGATCTGACAAAGACATTTGTATCAAAGAGCAAGGATGAAACAGGAAAGATGGCCATATCTCTTAATCAAATGGCTAAGAATCTCAGAAGTACTATGACCTCAGTTAATACAGCAGTCAAAGATATAACGGCTTCTTCGACAGATCTTGCATCTGTATCGCAAGAGTCTGGAGCGGCAATAGAAGAACTTTCGTCACAGGTGGAAACGATAAGTATGAACACACTTTCCGCAGCGGTTTCTGTAGAAGAAGTAACCAAAGGAGTTGAAGAAATTTCCAATAAGTCGCAGAAGATAGCAGACAGTTCGAAAGAGCTGGAGAGTATTGCCAGAAGTACGCTGGAATCTTCTATCAAAGGCAAGGATTCGATAAAATCAATTGCTGCTTCGATAAATGAAGTTGTAAAACAGTCTCAGAGCAATGAAACAGATGTTAAATCACTTGCTGAGAATGCCGGATCTATAGAAAAGATAGTCAATACCATAAACGGCATAACGGAACAGACAAATCTTCTTGCTCTAAATGCTGCTATTGAGGCTGCTAGAGCAGGAGATGCAGGAAAAGGTTTTGCTGTGGTTGCCGAAGAGATAAGAAAGCTTGCAGAAGAAAGTAAAAAAGCTACTCATGAGATAAATGACATTCTAACAGTTATAAAGGAAAAATCAGAAAGCGCTAATAAGGCGACCTCTGTTACAGCAGGAATGATAAAGAACATAGACGGTGAAACTCAAAACACCTTCAAGCAGTTCGAGGATATAGAAAAGAAGGTTCAGAATATAAACACAATGATAAATAATCTGTCGCATTCGATAGAAGAACAAAGCCTTTCAACACAAGAAATTACCAATGCCATAAACAATGTTGCCAAAACAGTAAAAGAGATAAGCGATCAGGTAAAGGATGCAAACAGCGCTATCTCAAATCAAAGCTCAGGCGCTCAGCAGGTAAGCAGTTCTGCTTCAATTTTAGCAGAGCTTTCAGATAAACTTTTAGAGCAGATAAGCTCTTTCAAAGTATAAAACAAAACGGTCGGATTCCCGGCCGTTTTGTTTTTCAGTAATTTATGATAAACTGTGCATCTTTAATCCATTCTGATTTTTTAAACTCTCTTGCTTTTATTACTACCTTATCTTTGAAAACTTCTACATAAACTCCTTCGCTTGAAGGCACCCACTCTTTTTCAACACCCTCTTTAGTGTCGATATATGTTGGTCTGGAAACAGAACTTGTATCTACACATTTAAAACCGCTTGGATCGGTATAAAAGTTACCGGGAAGTTCAAAACAATGATGAGAATGAGAAGAAAAGAAAATTATTTCGGGATATTTTTCAAAGATACTCCGTATTACTTGATCTTTGTTTATATTATATCTGTAGTAATGCGAAAAAACAACTGTGTTATCCAGCGGCTGATGCAAAAATACAAAGATAGGTTTGCCCGGAGTGTAATCTTCTGCAAGCTTTTCCTCAAGCCAGAGAATCTGTTCATCCGAAATGGTTGCTCTGACGGTGCTTGAATCAACATACTTATTATAAGTACTTTCAGACCCCATATGAATGAAGTGATAACCATTTATCCAATTATCGTCGTATACCAGAACTCTTGATGAAAAATCCAGATACCTTGCGATCAAAATATCGTTAGATTTTCTACTGTTCGGACCTCTTCCGTACTCTTGGTAGAACTCATGATTACCCATATTTTTTATAACAATTTTTGGTAAAAGAGCAGAGTTTTCTTCAAGACACAGAGATATTTTTGCATAATCCTCCGGCTGACCTAAATCTACGGTATCTCCGTTCAAAACAAGAGCTGTTAATTCAGGATTAATACTTTTTAAATCGATCAGAGCATTTTTCAAAGGATCAGGTTTGCTGTGAATATCGCTCAGTACTGCAAAAGTTATTTCAGGATTTGCTGTTGAAAGAGCCAGTACTGAAAAACATAGTACAAGAAACATAAAAAGAAGTTTTTTCATCAAAGTAATCACCCTTTAGTCTTTTGCTGTTTTTACCGTAACTCCAAGTTCAAAGGATCTGTGCCAGGGGAAGAATATATCAAAGTCACCGTAGACAAAGCCTATGCCTTGGGCTATAAAATCTGCATAACTTTTCAACTCATTTTTGGTGAAATCAACCGCCCATCTTTCAATTGGTATCACAGACCATGGCGGAACACCTTTTTCGTCGTTTGCCTTCTTAATAAGATCTATTCGGACATTGCTCTGAAAAGCCCAATGTTCCAGAAAAAAGACAAATTGAAGCTTAAGCATTTCATAACTGTCTATCTTCAAAAGACCTTTCTTTCCGAGATACTGTATTATGCTGTATGCGCATACAGTTCCAACAGTGTTCCCGGCTGTGTTCCAGCCCGCAAAGTTAAAGATGTTCCAGTTAAGACGGGCATTGAGAACAGCTTTCGCCATTGAATTATCGGAACCGTTTGTGTACTTTATACATGCAATTCCCACAATGCTTTCAGATTCTTTAAGAGAGTCAACGGTCTCAGTATACCTTTCTGATTCAACATCTTCCTGTTCATTACTTTCTTTACGCGCTGTAGGATTGTGGGC
>ENA-UPTA01001038-UPTA01001038.1-activated-sludge-metagenome-genome-assembly--contig:-NODE-1038-length-31579-cov-7.190585_pt1 | contig 31579 bp, 27 predicted proteins | sample MGYA00238184_ERZ773361 | MGnify/ENA primary metagenome ERZ773361 (study PRJEB29100, sample SAMN05720205) | activated sludge metagenome | isolation source: anaerobic digester from wastewater... | reverse complement strand
GACATGCGAATTGATCCTTCAGGGGAGTGAGCCCAAGCGAACGAGCCGAAGGATGTGGATTTTATACCCCGCAGCTTGCTGCGGTTCATTGAGTCCAGAGCCGGCTCTGGGGTTTATACCTTTGATTTTGCCGTCCGGCGCGGGAAATTTTTTGTGCTAGACTCCGCATTGACAGGCCTTGTTCCCGCGGGTAGGATTGTGTTGTATGGCTTCTTTCATTGTGACCCAGTTTTCTGTCCGCTTTTACGGGGATTTGAATGATTTTCTTCCCCGGGACAAACGGCACCGTACGTTTCCGGTTACCGTCAAGGGGCGGCCTTCTGTCAAGGATGCGGTTGAAGCCCAGGGCGTTCCGCATCCGGAAATCGATATTATCCTTGTGAACAGGCACTCAAGGACTTTTGGGTATCATATGACGGCCCGGGACCGGCTGTCCGTTTATCCGGAAGGGTTTAACGTTAAGGTGTCTCCCCTCATACATCTGCGGCCCCGGCGCTGTCCGGGCCGGTTTGTGATCGATTCGCATTTGGGAAAGCTGGCCCGGCACATGCGTTTGCTGGGATTTGATTGTGTTTATAAAAAGGATTTCCCTGACGCTGAGATCGTGCGGATCGCTGCAGAGGAGGACCGCATCGTCCTCACCCGGGATGTCGGCCTTTTGAAGAACCGGTCGGTCCGGTCCGGTTTATGGGTCCGGTCCCCCGATCCCCGGCGTCAGTTGAAAGAAGTGTTGCAAAAATACCGCCTTGTTCCCCGGATCCGGCCTTTCCGCCGTTGTCTGGAATGCAACGGCCGCATCGTATGCGTGGCCAAAAAAAATATCGTGGAGCAGCTTCCGGACATGGTGAAACAGGCGTATTCCCGATTTTATTCCTGCCAGTCGTGCCGCAAGGTGTATTGGAAAGGGTCGCATTATGACCAGTTGTCCGGATTGATCAAGAGCGTCCGGGCGTCCTAATCCCCGGCATGGGAGGGATCTGCCCCGCGCCGCAACGAATCAGGACAGGTGTTGTGGGCGGGCAGGGGATGCGATATAATACGGCCTATGGATCAGCCTTCCTTGCCAATGTTCTCTTTTCCCGAGGTGCGGGTGGTTGAGGCTTCCGCCGGCTCCGGGAAAACTTACGCGCTCGCCCAGCGGTATGTTCAATTGCTCCTGGCTTGTCCCGGAGGCTTCCAGAGGGTTTCGTTACGGAATATCCTGGCGATTACTTTTACCAATAAGGCGGCTTTTGAAATGAAACGCCGCATCCTGGATTTCCTGAAAAAAATGGCGCTGGATGAGCTCCCCGCCGGTGAAGAGGAGTCTTTGCTTAAACCTTTAAGCCTGTCCCGGGGGGAGGCCCGGGACAAAGCGTATGCGATCCTGGAGGCCCTCGTTCACCAGTATAATTATTTTCAGGTGCAGACGATCGACAGTTTTATTAACGCCCTTTTGTCGGGATGTGCGTTTAAAATCGGGTTATCGGCTCATTTTAAAATCAAAACCAACGCTTTCGAATACGTGGAATACAGCCTGGACCAGATGGTTGACCGGGCGCTGCAGGACCCGGGCATCCGAACGGTTTTTGAGAAGTTCCTCTACCAGTATATTTTCCTTGAGAATAAATCCAGCTGGTTTCCTAAAAAAGACATTCTGGCCCTTTTATCCGGACTGTATCAACAGAGCAACACTTACGGGCAGGAGTTCCAGAATTCCGCGCTGACGGACCAGGAACGGCTGAAGCATAAAAAGGACATCCTGGGTTTGATGCGGGAGCTTCAAGCGCAGGCCGGGGAGGCGCTTGACGGCCGGTTTTTAAAGAGCCTGGAAAAATTTTTGGCCCAATATCAGAGAGGATTTGATTTTGACCGGGTGTCAGATTTTTTTGCCCGGGACGAACTCCCGGTTAAAAAAAACGCTGCGCCTCCGGATCAAGCTTACCGTCTTTGGGACGATATCCGCGCGCGTCTTAAGGCCCTGTGCGAGGAAGAAGCCTTAACGGTCTTTGACCCGTATATCGAAATTTTTCGGCATATCAAAGAGGATTTTGAGCAAAAAGCCCGGAAGGACGATCTGCTGTTCCTGGAGGAACTGAACAAAAAGGCGAGGGCCCTTTTTGACGACGGGGCCGTAACCGTCGAAGAGTTGTATTACCGCCTGGCGACCCGGTTTCATCATTATTTGCTGGATGAATTTCAGGACACCAGCCTCCTGCAGTGGAGCAACCTTAAGATGATGGTTGAGGAGGCGTTGTCAACCGGAGGGTCCTTGTTTTACGTGGGAGACAAGAAACAGGCTATTTACGGCTTCCGGGGCGGGGAAATAAGATTGTTTGACGCGATTCAGCGGGAGTTCGCGCATTTTAACGTGTGCCGGGAACAACTGGCGTATAATTACCGCAGCCAGAAGGCGCTTGTGGACTTTAACAACCGGATTTTTTCTCTGGAAAACCTGCGCCGGTTTATCGCCGCCAAGGAGGAGTTTGAAGAGGAGAAAAAAAAGACCCCGGTTATTTTTACGGACAGGGAATTCCAGATGCTGGAGAATGTGTATGGCTCCAGCCGGCAATCGCATATCCCGGGCCGGGAGGCCGGGGTGGTACGCGTGGAAATTGTCGTAAGTGACCGCAAAGAAGAACGGGAGTCGATGATCCGGGAGATGCTGATCGGGAGGATTGAAGACGCGCAGCGCCGCTTCCCTTTCAAGGACATCGCGCTTTTGACGCGGAGCAATGACGAAATTGAATTATTGACCGGCTGGCTGACGGAAGCCGGTATCCCCGTGCAGTCGGAACGTACGATGAATATCCGGGAGAACAGGATTGTGCAGGATTTAATATTCTTACTCCAGTTTCTTCATTCTCCCGTTGATAACGGCGCGTTTGCCAGAGTTGTTCTGGGGGACCTGTTTTTGGCTGGCGGCGCCCGCGAAAAAGAGGTTTACCAGAAATACCTCCTGGAGATCCGCGTGAGGATGCTCACGGAGAAAAATTTTGTCCTTTACCGGGATTTCCGGGAGAGGTTCCCGCAGGCGTGGGATGAATTGTTTGACGAGTTTTTCCGTCAGGTGGGGCTTTACCCGTTATACGAGCTGATGATCAGTATCCTGCATCGTTTTGACGTGTTCGCGCGTTTCCCCGGCCACCAGGGTTTTGTCATGCGGTTTCTGGAATTGATCAAGGAAGAGGAAGAAAATTATACGGATGGCGCTTCGTTTCTGGAAAAACTCGACGCCATGGAGAACGAGAAGCTTTACGTACATATGACGGACGCGAATGCGGTCAAAATATTAACGATTCATAAAGCCAAGGGACTTGAATTTCCGGTTGTCCTGATTCCTTTTTTGGGGATGAGGATCAAGGTCGGAGCCGGCGGCGGGATGGGGCAGTTGTCATATGTGCTGGATTTTAAGGAGCAGTATTTGCGGCTGTTGCGTATTAAAGAGAAATATCTGAAATTTTCCGGCCCGCTTTATGATATCTGGCGGGAGGAATATATCCGGGCGTTCCTTTTCGAACTGAACAGCCTTTATGTCGCCTTGACCCGGGCTTCGGAAGAACTTTATGTTTTTGTCCCCAATAGGACCGGAACCGGTTTTAACCCGGCGCAGTTTTTGTTTCCTGATGACTGTATGCAGGCGGGATCCCCTTTGCGGCGGGAGAGGAAGGCGGCCCGGACGGAGACGCGCATGCTTCTGTCCCCGCCGGTTTACCAGGACTGGCTCACTTACCTGAAGGATGAATTCTTGGACGGGGACAAAGTCCTTCGCCGCCGCGCCGTCCTCCGGGGGGATATTGTTCATGCGGTTTTGTCGTTTGTCGGGAACCTTGACGGGCAGGATGCCGAAAAGGCGGTGGCGTTAGCCATACGGCAGGCCCGCGTCCTTTATCCTCAAATAGGCGATGGCCTGGATTATCAGGCCCTGGTTTGCCGTTTTATTTTGGCGGAACAGATCCGGCCGTTTTTTTATATTAAGGAAGGGGAGGTGTTCCAGGAATGGGAAACGGTTGACCGCCAGGGGCAAACCCGCCGCATAGACCGGCTTATCAGGGGCCCGCGTGAAATATGGGTGGCGGATTTTAAGAGTTCCCGGGACGCGGGCGAGGATTATCCGCAGCAGGTCCGGGCGTATATGCGGCTTGTCACGGAGCTGTTTCCGGAGAAAACCGTCCGGGGATTTTTGCTGTACCTTGATGCCGCCACGGCTGAGGAAGTGGTGTTTCCTGGAAGGGAAGGGGGCATGAGGCCATGACCGGCGGCGATATAAACAGGGTTGTGACATTTTCTTTTTGCGAGCCGTTTATCGACAGCCTCGCGGAATATCTTGACACGGAATATATTCAGCCGGGGAAAGACCTCAGCCGTTTGGCGCTGGTGTTCGGCGGGAAACGGCCGGAATTTTTTTTAAAGCGCGCCCTGGCTCAAAAACTTCAGACGGCTTTTCTCCCGCCGAAGTTTTTTACCATAGACGCTTTTATCGGGTACGTGCTCAGGAAAACGGAGCTCATCACGGCGGGTATGGAGATGGACCAGTGTTATGAAATATTCCGCCTGGCCGCTCAATGGGTCCCGGATATCTTGAAAGACCGGGCCGCTTTTGCGCAGTTTCTGCCCTGGGCCCGGGAAATCCTTCATTTTATTGAACAGCTGGACCTCGAGATGGTGGAGAACAGCGCCCTGAACAATGTCAGGGCCCACGCTCAAATTGGCTATGATGTCCCGGACAGCATCAACCGGCTGTTGCAGAGTATCATTACGCTCCGTCAAGCTGTTCATCAGGATATGGTTGAAAAAAAACAGTATTCCCGGGGGTTTCAGTATTTGCAGGCGGCGCATATGATACCGGCGACCGATTTCCCGGAATTTGATGAGATCTGGTTTTGCAATGTGTTTTATCTCAACCGGGCGGAAGAAGCGCTCATGAGGGATCTCTGGGTCCGCGGTCAAGCGAGGGTGATTGTGCAGGGTGACGAGAGGAAATGGCCTGTGCTGGAGAGGATCACCCGCTCTTTTCAATGCCCGATCCGGGAAGGGGAGACCGTCCCTTCCCCCGCTTTTGACCTAAAGCTTTACGGGGGGTTTGACCTGCATTCTCAGGTCGGCCTGGTGCGTGAAATTCTTAAAAATATCGATGAGCTCGAGGAGACGGTGATTGTCCTGCCGGAAGCGGATCACGTGATCCCGCTGCTTTCGGAAATCGCCGCGCATGTAAAGAATTTTAACGTGTCTATGGGGTACCCTTTAAAACGAAGTTCCTTGTATTCCCTGTTTGTTCAGGTTTTTCAGGCGCAGCTTTCCCGGAAGGAGGGGCGTTATTATACGAAAGATTACCTTAAGGTTTTGCGACATCCTCTGGTGAAAAATTTGCGCCTCTCCGGGCCGCCCGTGGTCACACGGGTCCTGGTCCATAAGCTGGAGGAGATATTAACCGGCCAATATGAAACACCGGTGTCCGGCATGCTTTTTGTCTCCTTGGAGGAGGTGGAAGCGGCCGGAGATCTTTATGCTCTCGCCGGAGAAACCCTGGCGGGGATGGGGATCGTTGTGACGAGCGCCGAGTTGCGAAGTGTGATGATCGCCCTTCATGAAAAACTGTTTGCTCTTTGGGAAAATTTGGAAAATTTTTCCGGGTTCTCCTCCTCCCTGGAAGCTTTTTTAGACCTGTTGCTCCGGGCCAGCGCCTTGAGCCTGTATCCTTTGAACCTGAAGATCGCCGGAAAAATGTATGATGTCGCCGATGAGTTCCGGCGCGCTGTTTTTTCCGGGGAGAAGTTCCCCGTGGAAGACCTTTTTAAAATATTTGCCGAGAAGATAGAACGGGAAATCGTCGCCTTTTCGGGTTCTCCCCTGAGAGGGCTGCAGATTTTAGGGCTGTTTGAAACCCGGGCGTTGAATTTCAAGCACGTTATTGTTATGGATGTGAATGAGGGGATTCTCCCTCGCGTGAATCTCTACGAGCCGCTGATTCCCCGGGAGGTTATGATCAGCCTGAATTTAGACAGGCTCGAACAGGAAGAGGAAATTCAGCGCTATCAGTTTATGCGCCTGATTTCATCCGCCAAGACCGTGCATTTGGTTTACCAGGAAAGCCGGGATAAGGAACGGAGCCGTTTTGTTGAGGAACTGATTTGGGAGGCGGAAAAGAAGGCCGGGAAAAGGGGGGCCCTGCCTGTGTTTACCCCGGGGTTTCGTGTCGAGGCCCCGGCTGGCCAGGCCTCGGTGGCGAAGACACCGGAGATGATCGGCCTCCTTCGGGGCATGTCTTATTCCGCGTCGAGTATTAATGCCTACCTTCGTAACCCGATGGATTTTTATTTGAATTATGTCCTTGGGTTAAGAGAGAAAGAAGACTTGCTGGATGAACCGGAAAACCGGCAAGTGGGGACGTTTGTCCACGCCCTTCTGGAGGCGGCGTTCAAGAAATTTGTCGGCCAACAGCCGGTCCTGAACGCGTCGTTTCAACGACATTTTAAGGAGTCTTTTTGCGAGTTTTTTGAAAAAACGTTCGCGAGTTCCATGAAATCAGACGCGTTTCTGCTGAAGACCGTGCTGGAAACCCGTCTGGATCTTTTTTTGCGCAACGAATGCGAGAATCCGGAACGGAAGGTGAAGGAAATCCTTTTTATCGAGAAGCGTTTTGCGGATAGGATACCGCTTCCCTCCGGCTCTTTTGCTTTCGTCTGCCGGGTTGACCGGGTTGACCGCCTGGATGACGGGACGGTCATGATTTTGGATTACAAGACCGGCGTCGCGGACCCCCTGCCGCGAGGACTCGAAGTGATTGAAAGAATGGCGCTGTCCCGGCAGACTATTTATGAGAACGTGAGGTCGTTTCAACTGCCGTTGTATTTTTATTATCTGCAGAAATATTTCCCGGGGGACCGGCTGAACGCGGCGTTTTATAACCTCCGGACGCTGGAGTTGTCCCCTTTGATCCGTCATCCCATGGCGGACGATTATGAAAGGATCAATCGGGGGTTTTTGCGGGCGTTGGATTATGTGATGGCGGAAATCCTGAACGCGGATGTTCCTTTTGTGAATGATCCGATGGATTGATATCCCTCTTGCCCGGGGGCCGTGCCCGGTCTTCGGGCTTTTACGGGGCGCGGGGAAGGCGGTTTAAAGGAAGGGGTCCCATGCCGTTGATACATGATAAGGCCGTATTTTTACTGGCGGTTGGCGTGGTGTTTTATGCGCTGCCGGCGGCGATTTATGTTTTTTTTATGTTGAAATGGAGACGGGCGCGGAAAGATATGTTCAAGAACAGACGCGGTGACAACGTCGAGGCCTGGTGGGATTTAGTCATGGGGCCGGAGAGGCAGGCCCCGGGCGGCGAGGCGCAGCAGCTGTCTTTTCTTGCCCGGGAGAAACAGAGATGGTTTTGGATCCTGGTCTTGTCGTGGGTCGCCGGGACGGCTATTTTATTAAACCTTATTTTTAAATAAGCCGTGGAGGCCGGGTGTTTTTTCCAGCATTTAATTTTTCCATAAAGAAACAATTGATATATAATGAAAAAGTTAAATTCAGAGGACATTTAACTCCGGGCTGTCTTTATGGAGGTTCCCGGGCCCAATTACGAAGGATATGAGCGCGAATTTAGAATCATTAGAACATTATTTGGAAAGCCGGTTTAGCGGATCTCCGATTTTTTCCCGGGAAGACCAGATGGATGTTCAATATAGAAACAGCGAGGGCTTGGTCTTTACCATTGTCGCCCAGGAAGAAGCGGGCGGCTTGTTTCTCAGCGTGACCACGCCGCTTATGCTGCTTAACCCTCAAAGCAGAGAAAAATTTGACCAGCTCCAGACTCGCCTTATGGGTACTCTTTCTAAGGGGTTGTTGGAAAATATCAGGATTGAGGTAGACCATGAGGCCCATGTCCGCGCCTGGATGAAGCTGGGGCCAGAGCCGTTATATTTTCCTAATCATATTGTGGAGACTTTTGTTGAGGGCGCTTTAGGGCTGCCGGTCGCCTTTAAAAAATTTTTATCCTGAATCTGTGATCCTCCCGGGAGAGGGGAACCCCGGCCTGTTTAGCCGGCGATCCCGTTATTAAAGTTTCCCATAATATTTTAACGAAAGGCGATGCCGATGAAATCAGGTTGGATCGTACATAAAAACAAGCGCATTCTTTACGCGGATTATAGTGGGTTCCCTTCGGATTCGGAGGAACTGAGAGCGGAAATAGCCCATGTGAACGAACTCGCCTGCCGTGAGAGCCGGGGGACTGTCTTGCTTCTGGTTAATGTGGAGGGGTCCACCGGGACCAAAGACACGATCGCCAGACTGAAAGAATCAGCGGTTAAAGTCAAAAATAGCGTTGTTAAAACAGCGGTGGTCGGGGTAACCGGTTTTAAAGGTGTTCTCATGAATATGATTGCCAGTTATTCTGGGCTTTCTATGGAGAGGTTTAAGGATTTGGAGGCGGCTAAAGAGTGGCTGATCAAAGACGGCGGCGCATAACGCCTTGTATACGGCCGGGCGTGTAGAGGGGGAGGCGCGGTGAAGGGCCTTTTAATGATTTTTTTTATCCCGATGATTTTAGGGCCGGTCTTGATGATAGGGCGGGCGGAGGCGGGGGACTGGGATCCGTCCGAACCTACCGCAGTTTTTGGGGAGAACACATACGGCCAGCAGGTTATAGATTTTTGTAACCGGATTCTCCCGGATTACCGCCAAATTAAGGCCAAGCTGATTCAAGAGCATCCTGATTGGCCGGCCCAGGAATTGGCGTTGAACCTGATGGATATTGGCCGCGCGCAGATTTCCGGTGAGGCGGCGCCCTCTTTCCATGATTTAACATTTACCTCGGATTATGTTTTGTCATTGAATTTTGAAAATCAGGATGTCGCGTTGTTTACCGCTTATTCCGGCGGCTGTATTATGGGGCTGGTTGTTAAGAATAAACTGCCGGCCCGTCATTTTCTGGACGCCCTGAAATTGTCGGCGCATATGGCTCAGATCACTTTCGGGGATTGACCCGTATCCTGACCCGGTTGGCTTGGGAAGCCATTTACGCCGGCGGGAGAGGCCCCGTTGAGCTAAGAATATCCCGGTCAAATATTACTGTTCTCTCAGGGACGGAATTAGAGGAGGTTTGCATGCTTAAGAAAAAATATTTTTTTGGAATTGATCATCAGGAGGTCGGACCGCTTAAGGAAGAGGCGATTAAACAGAAAATCGTGGAAGGGAAGATCACGGAAGAAACCCTTGTGTGGTGCAAGGGCATGGAGGAATGGCAGGTCTTGGATGATGTCGCAGAACTTAAGGAGGTTTTTGGCCCATTGCTTGAGGACTATATAAAACCGCCGCCTCTTCCCAAAACGCCTCCCCCCAAGCCCGTGCCTCCGCCCTTACCCAAGCGTTCCGATTCCAGAGGATCCTCTTCCCGGAGCAAGGAAGCCCCGGTTAAGACAGACCCGAAGGCCGGGGATGAACCTGCGGGGTTGTCTCCTTTGAATGCGGCGGCTTACCGTTTTGTGATGTGGGGGTATCGGCCGTGGAAAGGAGGGACCTCTTTCATCCAGAACTATGTGCAAAAAAATCCCAAAACAGCGGTCTGGGTGGCGGGGTCCTCTCTCCTGCTCCTCCTGCTTGCCTTTGGACTGACATTGACGGTTATTTCCGCATCTCTAGAGCAGGCGAACCTGTCAGTCCCGTCGCAGCCGGCTTATCAGCCGCCGGCTCCCGCCCAGGACAACGGAGATTGGCGGCAGAGGTATCAGATCTGGCAACAACAGCAGCAGGATACGCAGAGGATACTGGACGATGCTTATCGTTACCGGAGAGATTCCGAGGACCGCAGGGATGAAACTTACCGTCGGGAAAACTATGAGGGGGATACAGACCGGAACGATTAACAGCGCCGTGTCTCTGGTGTCTTTGATAGGAATCCGTGTGTCGTGTTAACAGGGTGCTGGATAAGAATGTTGGGCCGTCCCGCCCTTCGCAGGCACTTTGGGCTTTCGATGGAATGCCCGGCAAAGGATGATTGTGATGCTCAACCTGGTGGAATTTGATATCGCGGCGAGCCCGACATTCGTGACCCTGCCGTCGTTTGACCTGATCCGGTTTCAAGGGCTGCTCCCCAGCCACGTTCAGCTGTATGAAGCGCAGGAGGGGGGGGAAGCGTATACCGTCATCGCTGTGAATGTGATCCGCAGCGACGAGAAATTTGTGTGGGAATCCTGCCTGGATTTACTGAACCGCAGCGTGGAAGCCGCTTCCGCAGCGGTGCGGGGGGTTTATCATTTTAACCTCCTGAACTTCGATGTGCATAAAGAATTAAAGACATTTAATCCGCAGGAATTGACGCATATGCTTCTCAGCCATTCCCGCCGGTTGAAGCCGGGCCAGCAGCGCCTGCTGAAATACAGTTCCCTGTATGCCCTGATGCAGAAATTGGGGGAAGAGGAGTGGGGGAAGATTATATTTAAGGCCGCGGTCGAAGTGTTTCCGTATCCGCCGGAAAAAATGGATCTTTATGTCAGGCGGCTTTATAAAGCCCTAGATAATCAGCCCGGCAAAAAGATCGCTGTCATCAATGACATGAGTCAGACCCCCCTTTATGAGGTCTCTAATATGGCACAGCAGGAACGCCTGGCCAAAGAGATCCAACAGGGCGACCTGTTTCGGGTTGTCCCGGAAATTATTCTTCAGGATATTAACGGGCGCCGGGTCTTATCCGCCTCCGCAGACGACCGCGGGCAGGCCGGCAGATGAAGAGGAGCCGTTAACAATATTTTCCGTTTCGGGGATGTTCGTGGGCATGTTAAGAAGCCGGATCTTTCCGCACAGCGAATTGTTCATAGGGCCCATGGGCGGCGTGTTCCGTGCAGGGCTAAAAGTTTTTTAGGAAACGGATGGCTTTCATGAAAGAGCGCCGTCAACGTCCCTCACGGTATTTTCCCTGGATGTTTTTCTACCTGGCCTTGGCCGGGCCGGCTTTGGGCTGGCTGGGCCGATGGTTTTGGTTTTTTGATCTGTTCAGCCATTTCCGGGTGCAGCAGGTCGGGTTCCTTATTTTGAGCCTGCCGTTTTTAATCTGGTGGAAGAAAAATATCCTTGTTGTCCTTTCCGTGTTCATCATCCTGATCGCCGGATTTCCTCTGTTGGCATACTGCCCGGGTTTGGCCCCTTCTTCAGAAGAGCCGCCGGTTGCCCATCCGTTCCGGGTGACGTATGCCAATGTGAACGTGGCTAACCTGAATTATGACGCCATCGTGTCTGTTTTATTGAAGGATAAGCCTGATGTGCTGGTGATCTCCGAGATCAGCGCGTCCCTTCATGAGGCGATGACGCCTTACCTTAAGGAATATCTTTTTCAGAAAGTGGTGCCCCGGAGCGACTGTTTTGGCCTGGGTGTTTTTTCCAGGGTCCCGGTCAAGTTTATGGATGTCCGGTTTTTGGGCGAACCCCGCCTGCCTTCGATCCGCTGTGTTATTGCGCTGGGGGCGAAAGAATGCGTTATCTGGGCCACGCACCCAACGCCTCCGATGGGGAAAAAGGTCTGGGGCTGGCGTAACGAGCAGTTAAAAATTTTGCTCCAGGAGATTGAGGCTGATCCCCGGCCGCGTATCGTTGTGGGAGACCTGAATATGGCTCCGTGGTGTTCCTGGTTTGGGATGTTTCAAACAGCCGCGGGGCTTAAGGATTCCTCTCAAGGGAAAGGGATCGTGCCCACCTGGCCGTTTTACCTCCCGGCTCTCCTGCGGATCCCTTTGGACCATATCCTGGTCAGCGAGGATTTTTTTGTTATTCAGAGGGATGTTTTTTCTCTCCCCGGGTCTGATCACCGCCCCCTTTCCGTCGTATTAGAGATATAATTAAAATTAATATTAATTACTGAAATTTAATAGGAGCGATTGCTTTATCCATTGACGCATCAGGGCTTTTGTGCTAGTTTATGGCAATGATTAAGGAAAAGCTTGTCTCTCTCCGAACCGCTATAGCGCAGGTTTGCGGGCGCTGCGGGCGTGATCCGGATGAAATTGTTTTGGTCGGGGTGACGAAATTCGCTGATGCGGACAGGATCGCGGAGGCGGTTCGCTGTGGTTTGACCGATATCGGAGAAAATAAAGTGCAGGTCGCTCAGGGCAAATTCCCGGCTTTGGGGGAATTGCTGCCGGCGGTCCGGAAGCACATGATCGGGCACCTGCAGACGAATAAAGTCAAGGTTGTTTTGGACCTTTTTGATATGATTCAGTCGGTGGATAGTTTGCGTTTGGCGAAGGAAATTGATAAAGAAGCCCGTAAACGGGGGCGGAAGGCGGACGTGTTGATTCAGGTTGATTGCGCGGGCGAGGAACAGAAGTTCGGCGTTCCGGCAGGGGAGGCCCTTGACCTCATGGAACAGATGGCCGGGTTGGATTATGTCCGCATCAACGGGGTCATGACCATCGCGCCGTTTGTCGAGGATGAAACCGTGATCCGGGCTTGTTTCAGCGCCGCCCGGGATATCCGTGACCGGGCCGCGCAGCGGTTCGCGCGGGTTCCTCAGGTTTCCATGAAATATTTGTCTATGGGCATGACGCATGACTATGCCCTCGCGATTCAGGAGGGCGCCAACATGCTGCGGATCGGGACCGCGATATTTGGTTAATGTGTTGAAAGGGTAAGGACATTATGAAACAACGCGTCGGCTTTATCGGCGGCGGGAACATGGGGACCGCGATTATAAGCCGGATTTCCCGGCATTACGCGGTCGCTGTTTGCGAGAAAGACCCTGCCAAGGCGAAGACTTTAAAGCGAAAGTACCACGTCGGTAATAAAGCGCTGCCGGTTTTGGTCGAAGAATCGGATATTATCATCCTGGCGGTTAAGCCGCAGGATTGCGCGTCGGTTTTCCCGGATATGGCAGGCGTTTGGGCTAAAGACAAATTGCTGATTTCTATCGCCGCCGGCCTGACGACCCGGTTCCTGGAAGAGGGGCTTCCCTCCGGCGCAAGGGTGGTGAGGACGATGCCGAATATGCCGGCCGTGATCGCGGAGGGCATGACGGCGCTGTGCCGGGGGCGGCACGCGCGTGCCGGTGACATCCGGACCGCCCGCAAAATATTTGAATATGTCGGCGCCACGGCGGAGGTGGAGGAACAATGGATGGACGCTGTGACCGCGGTTTCCGGCAGCGGACCGGCGTACGTGTTTTTATTCGCGGAATGCTTGATGACGGCCGCGGCGTCTTTAGGCATGGACAAAAAGCTTAGCCGTCAGCTGGTTTGCCAGACGCTTCAGGGCAGCGTTCACCTGCTGTTGGCCTCGCAAGAGGAGGCGGCCGGGTTAAGGGCCCGGGTGACATCCAAAGGCGGGACCACCCAGGCGGCCATGGATGTGTTTGATAAATATAATATCCAGACGATATTTACGCGCGCGCTTGAGGCGGCGGAGCGCCGGTCCAAGCAGCTCAGATCGTGACGCGTCCGGCTGGGTATACCATAATGATGAGGATTTGCCGGTTCTAAAACGAGGAGGCCCCCATGGCGAAAGTCGGGATTATCGGTGGAAGCGGGTTGTATCAGTTGGACGGGATGGAAACGCTGGATGAACGGTCGATGCTGACCCCGTTCGGCCAGCCGTCGTGCAATTTTGTGATAGGCCGGTTCCAGGGCGTGGAGGTGGTTTTTCTGCCTCGTCACGGGAAAGGCCATCGGATTTCCCCCAGCGAGATCAATTACCGGGCCAATATCTGGAGCATGAAAAAATTGGGTGTCAGCGCGATCATCGCTGTTTCGGCGGTGGGGAGCCTGAAAGAAGAACTCGAGCCGCAGCATTTTGTCGTCCCGGACCAGTTGTTTGACCGGACAAAAGGCAGGCGGGCCGACACCTTTTTTGTGGACGGGATGGTCGGGCATATCCCGTTCGCCGAGCCGTTCTCCCCGGAAGTCCGCACGGCGCTTCTGAAAGCGGGCCGGGAGGCGGGCTGTGTTATTCACGACGGCGGCACCTATGTTAATATTGAGGGGCCGCAATTTTCAACCCGAGCGGAATCCAACCTGTACCGGAGCTGGGGCATGTCCATCATCGGCATGACGAACCTCACGGAGGCCAAGCTGGCGCGGGAGGCGGAAATATCCTATGGGACCCTGGCGGCGGTGACGGATTATGACTGCTGGCATCCCTCGCATGATTCTGTAACCGTGGACATGATTATTGAGAATTTAAACAAGAACGTCAGCAATGCCCGTCAAATTCTGGAACGGGCGATCCCCAGGATTGGCGCTTTGAAAGAATTCAGCGCGGCCGGCGTTTTGAAGTATTCCGTGGTGACCGACCGGGCCCTGATCCCCGAGGACAAAAAGAAACAGCTGGAGATCTTCATCGGGCATCCTTTGGAATAACCGGACATCGGCCCTGCCGCTGTTCATCTCTTCCCTCGGCGGGAAAGAACAAGGACAATTTTGAGAGAATGTGGTGACACCATGAATTATCAGAAGACCCTTAATTTGCCTAAAACCGAATTTTCCATGCGGGCCGAACTGGCCAAAAAAGAGCCGCAGTGGCTCACCCTGTGGGAAAATAATCAATTGCACGCCGCGATCCGTGAGGCGCGGGCCGGTTGCGAACCGTATGTTTTGCATGACGGGCCCCCGTACGCCAACGGCAATATTCATATCGGCCATGCGTTAAATAAAATTTTAAAAGATATTATCGTAAAGATGAAGACCATGCAGGGGTATGACGCGTTATATGTCCCCGGATGGGATTGCCACGGCCTGCCGATTGAGCACCAATTGTTTAAGGAATTGAAGAAAAGCAAGTCGGAGGTGGATACGGTCGATTTCCGGCGGAAAGCGCATGACTATGCGATGAAATATGTCGATATCCAGCGGGAGCAGTTTAAACGGCTTGGCGTCCTGGGGCAATGGGAGAAGCCGTACCTTACCCTGTCCCCGGAATACGAGTACTGGATCCTGGAGTCCTTTTCCCGTCTGGTCAAAGACGGATACATTTACCGCGGGCTCAAACCGGTGAACTGGTGCCCGAATTGTGAAACCGCTTTGGCGGAGGCGGAAGTGGAATATGAAGACCACACGTCTCCGTCTGTCTATGTTAAATTTTTTGTGAACAACCCGCAGGCCCTGGGGAAATGGCCGCAAGATAAACCCTTGGCTCTCATGATTTGGACGACCACACCCTGGACGCTTTTGGCGAATGTCGCGGTGGCGGTGCACCGGGCTTTTCAGTATGTGTGTGTTGACACCGGGGAGGAGCGGGTGGTGCTGGAAAAGACCCTGTGTGAACGTGTCCTGGGGAAAGTCGGGGTCACGAAATATCAGGTTCTGCAGGAAGTTCCGGGGGAGGCGCTGCAAGGGTTGTTGTACACGCATCCTTTCGGATTAAAAGAGAATTGCCGGGTGGTCGCGGTGGATTATGTGACCCGGGAAGATGGTACGGGGCTGGTTCATACCGCTCCTGGTCATGGGCAGGAGGATTATGAGGCCGGGCTGGAGCATCACCTGGATATCCTTATGCCGGTCGATGACCGGGGCCTGTTTACCGCCGAAGCTGGGGCGTTCGCCGGACAGCATGTCTTTAAAGCCAATGAAGGGATTATTCAGGATTTAAAGGCCCGGGGATTGCTGGCGGCTTCCGAAACGATTGGTCATAGCTATCCGCACTGCTGGCGCTGCAAGAAGCCGATTATTTTCCGGGCCACGCACCAGTGGTTTATGAAGATCGACCACAAGGACCTGCGGGGCAAATTGCGCCGGGCGGTTGAGGAAAAAGTCCGCTGGATCCCGGCCTCGGGGCAGGAGCGGATTAGCAGCATGATTGTTTGCCGCCCGGACTGGTGCCTTTCCCGCCAGCGCCACTGGGGCGTGCCGATTCCCGCGTTGGAATGTGAAGGGTGCGGCGGGGAACATAAACTTTACCCGGAGGTGATTGACCATTTTGCCCATCGGGCGAAAACGGAAGGGACGGATGTGTGGTTCAGGAAGGATGTGACGGAACTGCTTCCAGACGGCTTTACGTGCCCGGACTGCGGGAAGCGTGTTTTTAGACGGACATCTGATATCCTGGATGTCTGGTTTGATTCCGGGGTCAGCCATCAGGCGGTCGTCGGCCCCATGCTGGGGCGGACAATCCCTGTGGATCTTTATTTGGAAGGGTCGGATCAACACAGGGGATGGTTTCAGTCATCGTTAATCCCGGCCGTAGCCATGGAAGGGCGGCCGCCGTACAAGGCCGTGTTAACGCATGGTTTTGTTATGGACGGGCAGGGCCGGAAAATGTCGAAGTCTCTGGGGAATGTGATTTCCCCGCAGGATGTTATCAAGACGAATGGCGCCGATATCCTCCGTTTGTGGGTGGCCTCCAGTAGTTATCATGATGATATCCGTTTGTCCAAAGAGATCATGGACCGGGTGATTGATGCCTACCGGAAGATCCGTAATACCATCCGCTTCCTTTTAGGGAACCTTGATGGGTTTAACCCGCAGGAAGAGAGTGTGGATTATGATCATTTAGTCGAAATTGACAGGTGGGCTCTGCATAAACTTCAACACGTTTCGCTTGATATTAGGGAGGCTTACGGGCAGTTTGAGTTTGCCAAGGCGTATAAATTTATATATTCTTACTGTAATGAAACATTGTCAGGTTTTTATCTTGACATTCTTAAAGATAGACTGTATACTTCTCACGCTTTTTCAAGGGAGAGAAAATCAGCCCAAACTGTTCTTTTTTATATTCTTAACCACCTGGTTTGTTATATCGCTCCGGTTTTGAGTTTTACGGCCGAAGAAGTGTTTCAGCTTATGCCGAAAACTCCACAAACGGCCTTGGCGTCCGTACACCTTTTGCGGTGGCCGGATTGCCCGGAAGCCTGGCGAAATGAACAATTAGAGCAAAAGTTCATTTTTTTGGAAACCATACGGCCGTATGTTCTTAAAGCCTTGGAAGACAGCCGCCGCGAAGAGGTGATCGGCAGTTCTCTAGAAGCGAGGATTGTATTTAAAACGGCCAGCCCGCGGGACGCCGAAAACCTGAAAGTTTTGGAGGCCATTCTCCCGCAGGTTTTTATTGTGTCCCAGGTTGAAGTTCAGCCGGTGGATCATGTGAGCCAGGGTGTCCATGAGGAGTTTCCAAAAACAGCCATTCATATCCAGAAGGCGCAGGGAAACAAATGTGTTCGCTGCTGGAACTATAGTCTGCAGGTAGGGCAGAGCCGGGAACATCCGGAATTATGTGAACGTTGTTTGCCGGTCGTTGAGGCTATGATTCGTGAGGGGCAGGTTGACACCGCGTGACAGGTTTTGCTCGGGATTTTGATTTCTGCGATGCGTTTTGTATACTGGGCTATAGGTAAAATGTCGGGTTTTGGTTCAAATGGATTCTTCTGCCTGTATGGCGGGAAGTTATAAAAGGAGACATGCGGAATGACGGAAAACAGGTTGAATAAAAAGCAGAAAGAAGCTTACAGGAAGATGCTTCTGGAAATTAAAGAAAAAATTGTGCATGATATCAAAAACATGACAGGCGGACAAACTCCGGAGTCTAAAGAATTTGTTGAGGATCTTTCCGGGGGGCATGGTCTGCATATGGCGGATTTCGCCACGGACATGTATGACCGGGAATTTAACCTGGGATTAGCCTCGAATGACCGGGAACTTTTGCGGAAGGTTGATAAAGCTTTAAAAAAGATAGAAGAAGACACGTACGGATTATGTGTGGAGTGCCATCAACCTATAGCGGAAGTCCGCCTGGAAGCCATCCCTTACGTGGAAACTTGCCTTCAGTGTCAGGAAAAGCTTGAGCAGCAAAAAAATCCGGCCCGTTAAAAATCCCCGGTGGATTCCCAGGATATCAACGACCTGATTTATAAAAAAGGTCTCCCCGATATCCTGGCCGGCCACAGATATTGAGTTATTATGAAAAATGTTGTAAAACCTCAATTAGATATCTTCCTTTCCCTGTTTACCGTTTCTTTCGTCGTTTTTCTGGACCGCATTACTAAAGTTTTTTTTTCCAATATTCTGGCGGAAGGGGAATCTCTCCCGGTGATCCGCCATGTGCTACACATGACGCTTGTCCATAATACCGGGATCGCGTTCGGGCTGTTTAAGAACCATGGGGTGGTCTTTATTATCGTCCCGACCATCGCGATCGTTTTGTTGGTGTACAATATTTATTATTATAAATCTAATAATGAAAAATTGAGCCACCTTTATATCGTCGCGTTTTCCATGATTCTGGCCGGCGCTATCGGGAACTTGATTGACCGTATTGTTTATGGATACGTCATCGACTTTATTGACTTCCAGGTCTGGCCGGTTTTTAACGTCGCGGATAGTGCCATCACCGTTGGGGCCGTGATTATCGCCCTCAAGTGTATCCCCCGGGCCGATGCGATGCCCGCAAAGAGTTGACGCATTCTTGACTATCAAACCCCGCAGGCTTCTTTACGAAAGAGGGATGTGACTATGATGCCGGTTATCTGTGCGTTCGGGCCTTTTCATGTGTATTCCTACGGCCTGATGTTGGCGATTGCCATCGTCGTGTGTTCGTTTTTATTAAAACGGGACGCCGCTGTTTATGGCATCCCGTCTGACACGGTGTATGACCTGGTGTTTTGGGCTGTCCTGGGGGGCATTGCCGGGGCGAGGATATTTTTTGTGATTACGAATTGGGATATCTTTGCCGGCAATTTAAAAGAAATCGTGATGCTGCAGAGAGGGGGGCTGTCCTGGCAGGGGGGGCTGATCCTGGGAACTTTTGTGGGGACTGGTTTTATCCGTTTTAAAAAGCTTCCTGCCCGGCTCATGCTGGATCTTCTGGCGCCTTATCTGGCCTTGGGGCAGTCCATCGGCCGGATCGGCTGCTTTCTCAACGGGTGCTGTTATGGGAAGGACGTCTCTTGGGGGATTTATTTTCCGGTTCATCAGGCTCATCTGCACCCGACTCAACTGTATGCCAGCGCGGCCTTGTTTATGATCTTTTGCGCTCTGAAGGCTTATCGGAAATCCCCGCACGTGCCGGGGCAGGTTTTGGCGTTTTATTTTATTTTGGCCAGCACCCAGAGATTTGTGATTGAATTTTTCCGGGCCGACCATGAATTGACGGTTATAGGGTTAAGCATTTATCAGATTGTTTGTCTTGGCCTTTTCGCCACCGGTGTGCTGTTGATGGGATTTTTTAAGGGTTCGCAATCACCAGAAGAGAGGTAAATCCGGGCTGTGTCCCGGGGTGAAATTTTATGCCGCAGAACATCTTCCACGTTGATGACGCCGACGCGCAACAGCGGATTGATGTGTATCTTTTCAAACAGTGGGGCGGGGATATATCCCGCACCGTGGTGCAGCGGCTTATCGCCGGAGGCAGCGTTACGGTTAATCAGGGTCCGGTTAAGGCCAATTACAGGACCCGCGCCGGGGACGAAGTTGTCGTCCGCACGGGAGAGGACATGTCTCCCCGGGGAACCGTCCGCCCGGAAAATATTCCGTTAGATATTTTTTATGAAGACCGGGCCATCCTTGTTATTCATAAGCCGGTCGGACTTGTCGTTCATCCGGCCCAGGGCTGCCCCTCCGGGACCCTGGTCAACGCCCTGTTGTATTATTGCCAGAAGACAGGGCAAGCCCTTTCCGACGTGAATACAGGGGAGAGGCCCGGGATCGTCCATCGCCTGGATAAGGAAACGTCCGGTCTTTTGGTTGTTGCTAAAAGCAACGTTTATCATGTCCGATTGGCCCGGCAGTTTGAAAAGCATAAAGTCCGCAAGCAGTATCTTGCCCTGGTGCAGGGGTGGGTGGATTTTGACGAAGGAGTGATTGATGTTCCGGTGGGGCGGCATCCTGTTCACCGGGACAAGAAGGCGGTGACCTTCGAAGAGGGGAGCCGTGCGGCCCGGACATATTACCGGGTTTTGAAACGTTTTAAGACTCCGGTGACCTATTTGGCCTTGTCCCCGCAAAGCGGACGGACGCACCAGCTGCGGGTTCATATGGCGCACCTGGGCCACCCTATCCTGGGGGACACAAAATACGGAGACGCCGGGAGCTTCTCCCGCCTGGCTCTGCATGCTCAGCTTTTGGGCTTTTCCCATCCGGAAACTAAAAAATGGGTTGAGTTTTCCTGTCCCCCTCCTCCGGAGTTCAACTGTGAAGACAGGGCGGGGGGTGTTCAAGTATAAAGATTTTCAAGAGAAACCCTTTACTTCCTTAGGATTTGCCATATAATAAGTTAGAATAAAAAGTAAGATAAAAGGTTGGGTGTGGGGGTGTCTGCGGCTGTTTTCTCTCCGTCGCATCGGGGGTATTGTTATAGAGAGCGGGAAATATTAAATGATAAGGAGAACAAAAACGATGAATAATTCTGGGAAGACATTGACTGTTTTTTTGATGATTATTGCTGTTTTGCTGGTGTGTTTCACTGGGATATCGGTGTTTTTCTTTATCAAAGAAATCGATTTGCGGAAATCAGCAGAGTATAATTTGGAACAATTACGGGTGGCCGAGGCGTCTCTGCGGGCGGACATGAAAGAGGCGGAGAAGCAGATCAAGCTTTTGGAAGAAAAAAATAAAGAAGCAAACGGCCGCATAGAGGATCTTATTGAAGAAAAATCCCTGGAGCAGGAACTTAAGGAAGAAGTAAAGCGGGAGGCCCGGATCCTGAAGGACGAACTGGAGAAGGAAAGCAAGGCGAAGGAGGACATCCGTCAAGAGTTGGGAACCCAGTTGGAGGCAGCCCAGGAGCGCGTGGCCGCGATGGAGCAGGAATTAAGCGTGACCCAGACGAAAAACAAAGAGCTGGAAACAATCCGTCAGGATTTGGAATCGCAGGTCAGCGACTTGAAAAAACAAATTGATGTCTTAGCGCAGCAATTGACTGTTTCCGGGAACGGGGACGTCCTGGATGACGGGGCGGCTGTTCAGCCGGGTGTTGATCTTGAGCCGATTGTCATCAACACCGGAGAGGACAACCGTGGGACGGTTATTAGCGTGGATAAAGAAGCGGATTTTATTATTGTCAGTTTAGGAGAGAAAGACGGCATCAAAATAGGCATGGTGCTGTCCGTGTATCGTAATGACAAATACTTGGGGGATGTGGAAGTGTCCCGGGTCTTGCCGGAGATGTCGGCTGCCGATGTTGTTCCGCCTTTGAGAAGTGAAAAGGTCCGCAAGGATGACTCGGTGGTTGTTAAAGAATGAACTTGGTTATTCATCCGACGCCCTCTTTGCGGGGGCGTGTTTTTCTTCCTGCCTCTAAATCTTATTCTATCCGGAGTTTTCTCATCGCCGCTTGCGGCGGGCATTCTGTTATTGTTCATCCCTCTGATTGCGATGACGCGCGTGTCGCTTTCAGAGTGGCCCGGTTTTTGGGAGCCCGTGTGAAAAAAAATGCCGGGAACACCTGGGATATCCGGGCGGGATCCGCTGTCGCGAAATCCGCTTGTATTGATGTCGGGGAATCGGGGACTGTGTTGCGGTTTCTTTTGCCGCTCCTGGCCGCCCAGGGCCGGAAGATCACGGTGACCGGGCAGGGAACTTTACGGGGCCGGCCTAATAAGCAATTGGTGTCGGCCTTGAGGGCCCGGGGAGTCGTCCTAAAAGGGACGGGGCCGGAAGAATCCATCCCGCTCGTGCTGTCCGGGGGCCGTTTCCGGGGAGGCGAAATCAGGATAGACGGAACGGTGAGTTCGCAGTTCATCTCGGCGTTATGCATCGCCTGTCCGCAGCTTCCTGAAAATACCCGTTTGACTGTCGAAGGCCGGCGCATGGTATCGGTGGATTATATTGAAATGACCCGTCTGGTTTTGGCCAGGGCCGGGGTAACGTTTCGTCAACAGAAAGAGCGCACGTTTTTAATCCCCGGCGGGCAGACGTTCCGCGGGTTAAAGCGGTTTGTCATCCCGTCTGATTACGGGTTGGCCGCTTTCTTGATCGCCGCCGGTCTGCTTACGGATTCCCCTCTGGTCCTCGAGGGCCATTTTGACCGGGAATTCATTCAGGCGGACGGGAAAATCCTGGAATTTTTAGAACGGATGGGTGTGTCTATCCGTTTGACCTCCCGCAGATTATCGTGGCTGCGGCCGAAAATGTTGAGGGGCGGGGATTTCTCTTTGAAAGATTGCCCGGATCTGGTGCCGATTATGGCGGTTTTGGCGCTTTTCGCGGAAGGGCGGACACGCTTAAAAGACATTCAACATGCGAGGGTTAAGGAGTCCAACAGAATTACGGATTTAAGGCAGGAGTTGTCAAAAGCCGGCGCGCGGATTTCGGAAACAGCCGATACGTTGACCATTACCCCTCAGCCTGTTTATAAAAGAGATGTTTATTTTGACCCCAGGCATGACCATCGGCTGGCCATGGCTTTTTGTGTTTTAGGCTTGAAAATCGGAGCGGTCGTAAGGGATATCGAGTGTGTGTCAAAATCCTACCCTGGCTTTGTGAAGGATTTTAAGAGCGTGGGAGTCCGCCTGCAAAAAAGCAGTAAAAGGCTCTGATGTTTTTTGTCCCCCGACAGTCCCGGGATCGCCGCCTTTTTTTGCTTAAAGGCCGCGAAGGAAGAGTGTCCGGTTTTCCCTGAAATACGCCTGTGAATATTCCTATAATTGATTGACAGTGAAATTCTTTTCATATATGATGTTTCCTGTTAAATGGCAACTAGTTACTTATTATTTCTCTTCAGAAAAAATAGGGCTACTAATATAATAAATAAGGACGGGCTATGTTCCTGAAACTCATCCGATACGTGCAAAGAATGATCAACTATGTTCTTGGCCTTTTTTCCAATGACATGGGCATTGATTTGGGGACGGCCACGACACTGGTTTATGTCAAGGGGGAAGGGGTTGTCCTGTGCGAGCCGTCGGTTGTCGCTATCGAGAAAGAGACGAGCCGGGTTATCGCGGTGGGGGATGAGGCCAAAAAAATGCTCGGCCGCACGCCGGGCAATATCGTGGCCATCCGCCCTATGAAGGATGGGGTTATTTCTGATTTTGAAATTACGGAAGCGATGCTGAAATATTTTATCAGAAAGGTTCACCGGCGGCAGGTCTTGGTGCGCCCGGCCATGGTGATCGCGATCCCTTCCGGCATTACCGAGGTGGAAAAACGGGCGGTTAAAGACTCCGCGGAACGGGCCAGCGCCCGCTCGATTGAATTGATTGAAGAACCGAAAGCGGCTGCCGTCGGGGTTGGGTTGCCGGTGGAAGAAGCGGCCGGAAATATGATTATTGATATCGGCGGGGGGACTACAGAGTTTGCCGTGATTTCGCTCGGCGGATTAGTCTATTCCAAGTCGGTACGTATTGCCGGGGATGAGATGGATCAGGCGATCATGGAATATTTGAAAAAAACCTACAACCTGATGGTCGGGGAACGGACGGCGGAGGAGATAAAAATTCGCATCGGTTCGGCCTTCCCTCTGGAAGAAGAATTGAGTATGGATGTGCGCGGCCGTGACCTGATTGCCGGGTTGCCAAAGACGATATCCATTTCATCGGAAGAAATCCGCGAGGCCCTTCAGGAGCCGATCCAGGCGATTGTGGATGCTTCAAAAATTACGTTGGAAAACACGCCTCCGGAGTTGGCTGCGGATCTGATCGATCGAGGGATTGTTATGGCCGGGGGCGGTTCTCTTCTGCGCAGTTTGGATAAAAGAATTGCTGAAGAAACCGGATTGCCTGTCCATATTGCCGACGATCCTCTCACGGCTGTTGTTTTAGGAACGGGACAGGTCCTTAACATGCCCACGAAACTTCGCAGGCGTGTTGTGGTCGCGACGAAACTGGACTTTTAAAGAGGGGCCGGCCTGCGGGCCCTCTTTTTGTTGGGAGAGTTTTTTGTTCAGCCGCCTCGCAGGTGTTTGTCAGGGAAACAGGACCCGTTTCCCTGACCCTTCCCGAGTCCTATTCTAACCAACATTTTGGGCGATTCGTGCGTGTCTAAATACCATAAAAAAACGCTGATTTACGGATTGATCACGCTGAGTGTCGTGTCGCTTTTTTTCTTGCCTTCCCGGATGTTATCCCCCCTGAAATTTAAGTTTATTGCCGGGACGGCTCTCCCGGTCAGGATGATCTCTTTCCCGTTGCTGGAGATAAAAAAGATATTGTTTTATCATCGCACGTATGCAGAATATATCAAATTGCAGAAGGATTATAATACGCTTAAAGCCCGCCTGATCGGCATGGAAGAAGTCATCCGGGAAAACAACCGTCTGGAGAATTTATTGAAATTCAAACGCAGTTTGGTTTATTCTTCCGTCGGCGCCAGCGTGGTGGGGCGGGACCCTTCCAACTGGAACGAGACCGTGATCATTGATAAAGGGGTGCTGGACGATGTGGCGGTGGGGATGCCGGCTGTGAACGCCCAGGGTGTCGTTGGGAAAGTCGCGGAAGTCAGCGACAGAAAAAGCAAGGTGATCCTTTTGACCGACCCGGGCTTCAGCACGGCGGCCCTGGTGAAAAGGTCCCGTGAAATCGGTCTTGTTTCCGGCACGCTTCAGGGGCTGTGCCGGATGCGTTATCTTTCCGCCAACGCCGATGTTAACGTGGGGGACCAGGTCATCACTTCAAAACTCAGCTCTTCCTTCCCGGAAGGGTTATTTATCGGGGAGGTGATCGCCGTGGAGCACAAGAAAAACGGCCTTTCGGTGGACTGTATTATTCAGCCGGCGGTGCCGCTGTCTCAACTGGAAGAAATTTTGATCATACGGACACGGTAATCATGTATCTTTTATGTGTCATTCTGGGGTTGGTGTTTGCGACATTTGTTTCGGAGTGTGTCCTGGCCCAGGTTCTGCCGTCCTGGCATATCCCGAATTTGCTGCTTATTTTGGTCGTTTTCTTTAATCTTTATCGGGGGACCCGCTACAGCCTGGTCGCCGGCATTGTGTCCGGCTTGTTTAAGGACAGCTTCAGCGCCGGGCCTTTCGGCCTGTATACCTTTGCGTTTATTATCACGGCTTTTTTTACGACCCTGCTGAAAATGTATGTTTACCAGCCCGGAGCCATGGCCTCCCGGGTTCTGCTGGTCTTTCTCGTGACGGTCGGTTATGTCACGACGTATTGGATGATTCAGCTCATGTTCACGTCGCTGGCTTTTCCATCGGTTTTTTTTCATATTCTTGTTCCGGAAGTCGGTTTGACCACACTCATCGCCCCAGTAGTTTTTAAAAAATACCGGCAATGCGCATTAAGATTATTCGCGTAATTATTATTTTGGGACTTTTGTGTCTCGCCGCTGGCCTGGTTTATACCCAGGGCATCCGGGGGATCTTTTATTATCACCAAAGCGTTAATAACCGGATCCGGGTCATCCCGGTGGAGGGGATTCGCGGACGTATCCTTGACCGCAACGGTGTCGTCCTGGCCGAGAACCGGTTGTCTTTTAATGTAACGATGATCCCGCAGGACATTAAGGAAAATGACCAGGTTTTTCATTATCTGAGCCAGGTGTTGAACGTTAAAAAGTCCAAATTGGCTCAGCAGTATTCCCAGAAGAAGCATGCGCCCTTTGCTCCGGTTGTCGTCGCCGAAGATGTGGATAAGAAAGTGGCGATGATTGTGGAGGAAAACAAATTCCGGTTCCCCGGCCTGTATGTGCAGGAACATTACCGGCGCCATTACCCTATGGGCAGCGTCGGGGCTCATCTCCTCGGCCAGGTGGGGAAGATCAACCGGACTCAAATGGAAAAATTGAAAGACTACGGGTATACCCCTTTAAGCATTGTCGGTTATTCCGGGATTGAAGAATATTATGACCGTTATCTTAAAGGGAAAGAGGGCGGGATGCAGATCGAGGTGAACAGCCGCGGCCAGCAGGTGAGGCTGTTAAGCATTCGGGAGGCCGAAAACGGAGAGGACGTGCATCTGACCATTGACGCCCGCATCCAGCAGATCGCCCAGGAAGCCCTGGGGCCCCGCAAGGGCGCGATCGTCGTGATGGATTTTGACAGCGGGGAAATTTTAGGGATGGTCAGCTTCCCGACCTATGACCCCAATATTTTTGTGGATCATCGACTGAGAGGGCAGATCAGTTCCGCGTATTCCAACCCGGAGGCGCCGCTGTTGAACCGGGCGATTCAGGGGCAGTATCCCCCCGGCTCGGTTTTTAAAATCGTTGTGAGTATCGCGGCGTTGGCGAACAAAAAAATTTCCAAACATACGACATTCCATTGCCCCGGTTATTATACTTTGGGCAAGCGGCAATTCCGGTGCGCGCATGTGCATAACAACCAGAATCTTATTGAAGGGATTGCCCATTCCTGCAATGTGTATTTTTTTAACACGGGATTATTGATCGGGCCCGATCAGTTGTATAAATACGCCCGGCTGCTCGGCCTGGGGGACGTGACGCATGTGGACCTTCCGGCGGAAGAAAAAGGATTTATCCCCAGCCGCCGTTTCCGGAGGATCAAGAATCCGACCGGCTGGTACAAGGGAGATACGTTGAATTATTCCATCGGTCAGGGGGAGGTGCTGGTGACTCCGCTGCAGATTGCCCGGCTTAACACGACGGTTGGCCGCGGCGGGAAAGAGGTGCAGCCGTTTTTGATTAAGAGAATCGGCGAGCAGGATATTGTTCAGTTTTCGACGGTCCGGCTGGTGAACCTTGATCCGGAGATTTTTAAGATTATTCAGGAGGGGGTCCTGGGGGCCGTCAAAGACCCTTACGGAACGGCCCGGATTCTGGATATGCCCGGATTTAAAATATCCGGAAAAACAGGGACCGCTCAATCCGTCCCCGGGAAGGATGAACACGCCTGGTTTGCGGGATACAGCCTGGAAGGGAAAAGACGGGTTTCTTTTTGCGTGTTTCTGGAATATGGCGGGTCGAGTTATAATGCGGTTGTCCTGACCAGGGAGCTGTTCCAGCGCCTGAGAGCCGAGGATATTTTGTGACAGGGATTTTCTGCTTTAAGGAGGGAATCGTTTTATGCGCCGAGATATGGGGGTCGTGATTTTTATTTTTACCTTCGCGGTGATAGCGTTTGGCCTGATAGCTTTGTACAGCGCGTCTTATCAGAACATGCGGGTTTCCCACAAAGTCTTCTATGATCAGGTTGTTTTTTCGGTGCTTGGCCTTTTTATGCTGCTTTATCTGAGTCATGTGGATTATAGAAAATTTTATGATATGGCTTATTTTATTTACGGGGGAAGCGTGATTTTACTGATCTTAGTTCTGGTGGCCGGTCGGCACGCGTTGGGGGCCCAGCGATGGTTTTCGATTGCCGGGATCAGCTTCCAGCCTTCGGAACTGGCGAAAGTGAGTTTAATCTTCGGGTTGGCCCGGTATTTCAGCGACCGGCGTTCCGCTTTTTCTCCCCGGGCCCGCAGCTCCGTGGGGGTGCTGTGGCGTGACCTGGTTGTGCCTCTTTTGATAACCCTTGTCCCGATGCTGCTTGTTTTCAAACAACCCGACCTGGGAACGTCTTTGTTGTTTTTCGGGATATTTATTTTCATGCTGTTTGCCAGCGGGTTGCGTTACCGGTACATTTTGGGCTTCCTCATGGGCTGTCTTATTCTGATGCCGTTCGGCTGGCACGTTATTAAGCCTTATCAGAAAGACCGGCTGCTGGTTTTTTTGAATCCCAATATTGATCCGTTAGGGGCTGGTTATACGATTATTCAATCCAAGATCGCGGTGGGGTCGGGTCGGCTGTGGGGGAAAGGATGGCTGTCCGGAACGCAGAATCAGCTGAACTTCCTGCCGGAACGGCACACGGATTTTATTTTTTCCGTTATTGGAGAAGAGTGGGGGTTGTTGGGGACGCTGATTTTTTTGCTGTGTTATGGCGTCGTGATTTACGCGGGGCTGAAAGTGGCGGAACAAGTCAAAGACCGCTTCGGCATGCAGATGGCGGTGGGGATGATCGCTATTTTCTCTTTACAGGTCTTGATTAACATCGGCATGGTGCTGGGGATGTGCCCGGTGGTGGGGATTACGCTGCCTTTGGTGAGTTATGGCCGGACGTCTTTTATGGTTTCGTTATTTATGATCGGCGTTTTGCTGAATTTAAGCAAGAGGCACACGATTTTTTAATCCCGGGTCCTTGTAAGGGCCAGGCCATCCCGGGGTTCTGTTTCCAGTTCCGGGACTTGCCTTTCAAAACAATTCTCTATAAATTATATATAAGAATGATAATATGTTGTATAATAGGCAAAATTCTTTTTGCCCGGGAACGGAGTCAAAGGGATAAATCCCGGAACAAGCTCTGGACTCCATGAACCGCAACCAGGTGCGGGATAGTAAATCAAGATCCTTCGACTCGTTCGCCTGGCTCACTCGCGCGGGAGGATCAATTCGCATTTTTAGTTTACACTCCCTTGGGTCGTGTCAACTCAATGTTCGTTGAGTCAAGGGCAATGTTTGTTTAAGACAAGATCATAATGAGGGTGGATACCCTGACACATGAAAGACTATAAACGCACATCTAATAAACATTTGGGGGAACTGCTCGTTGAGAAAGGCGTTATTGACCGGGAGCAAGTCGCCATGGCCATGGCCTATCAAAACGAAAAAGGCGGGCTTATCGGCGAAATTCTGGTCGAGCTGAAGTTCGCCACGGAGGAAGATATCGCCCAGGCCCTCACCTGTCAATATGGATTCCCTTTCCTTCCTTTGTCGAATTATGAGATTGATCAGGAGGTCCTCAACGCGGTTCCGGAAGGCGTCTGCAAAAAATACTGTTTGATCCCCATTGATAAGATCGGAAAAAGTTTAACAGTCGCCATGGCGAATCCCCTGAATCGTATCGCCGTGGAAGATATTGAAATGCTGACCGGCTGCAGTGTTCAGACGTTTGTTTCAACGGCTAGCGACATTAAAGAAGCGATGAAGAGATATCGCAGCACCACCTCCTAAGGAACGTCATGTTTTCCTTAAAAGAACGGTTACAGCAAATCCTGTTGAGAGATAACATTATCAAACAGGAAGATTTGGACAGGGCTCTTTTGGAACAAAAGAACTCTGGCGGTGACCTCAGCCAGGTGCTGGTCCGGATGAACCTGATCAGTGAAGATGATTTGACCCATATCCTCAGCGAAGGATTGGGCCTCCCCCCGATCGATATTTCCCGGCTTAAAATTGATCCCAGTGTCGTGAAACTGATCCCGCGGGACGTGGCGCAGAAATATCAAATCATGCCGGTGTCCAAAATGGGCGGGAACCTCACTCTCGCCATGGCCGATCCTTTGAACATTTTTGTTATCGATGATGTGAAGGCATTAACGGGGTTAAGCATCACGCCGATCATCGCCCGTTCGACTCAGTTGGCGGATGCCATTGAACGCTGTTACACACAGGGTACTCCGGCGGAGTCGGGAGAAACTCTGGAAAGCATCATTAAGGACATGCGGGACGCCGAAGAACTGGAGCTGGTCAAAGAGCAGGACCTGGATTCGGAAAAAGTTTCGGTCGAGGACATTTCCCAGGACGCCCCTTTGATCAAATTGACGGACACCATCATTCAACAGGCCGTTATGGCGAAAGCCAGCGACGTTTTCATTGAGCCGCTGGAAAAAACATTGCGCATCCGTTACCGCGTGGACGGGGTCATCCGCGAAATTGACCAGATGTCCAAGGCCCTGCACCTGGCGATTATTTCCCGTCTGAAAGTCGTGTCCAACCTGGATATCTCGGAGCGGCGCATTCCGCAGGACGGACGGTTTCGGACGATCCTGTCCGGGAACAAGGAGGTTGATTTTCGCGTCAATGTCCTCCCGACGATTTTTGGGGAAAAGATCGTGTTGCGCGTTCTGGATAAATCCGCGGGGGCCGTGGACATCAACAACCTTGGGTTTCAGCCGGAGGCTTTGCGCCGGCTGAAGGAATGCGCGGATAAGCCGCACGGGATGATCCTGTCCTGCGGACCGACGGGCAGCGGGAAGACAACGACCCTGTATTCGATTTTGAAGTATATTGACTCGCCGGGAAAAAATATTGTGACCGTGGAGGATCCCGTGGAGTACCAGATGGCGGGGCTGAACCAGGTGAACGTGAAACCCAGCGTGGGCCTGACGTTTGCCTCAACCCTGCGGTCTATTTTAAGGCAGGACCCCGATGTGATTATGATTGGAGAAATTCGGGAAAGTGAAACCTTGGACATCGCGGTCAAAGCCGCGTTGACCGGGCATCTTGTGGTGAGTTCCCTGCATACGACCACGGCGGCGGGATCGATTGTGCGTATGGTCAATATGGGGGTGGAACCGTTTCTGATTTGTTCCTCTGTCATCGCGGTGGTGGGGCAGCGTCTTCTCCGGCGGATCTGCCCGAAATGCAAGGAAGAATTTGTCCTGTCTCCGGAGATGGCGGAGAAAGTGGGGTTGAAGGCGCAGGGCAAGAAAGGGGACATCAGGCTGTCCCGCGGACAAGGATGCAAGAACTGCCTGAAAACCGGCTACAGCGGGCGGGTTGGTATTTCGGAAATCCTGGTCCTTACGCCGCCGGTCCGTAAGGGCATTTTACAACGGGCCGGGGAACTGCAGATTAAAATGATGGGGCGCCGGGAAGGCATGACCACGATGCGGGAGGACGCCATGGCTAAAGCCCTGGCCGGCCTGACGACGCTGGAAGAGGTCCTGCGCGTCACCGCGGCTGACGAATCCCTGGAGAAGACTCCGGCTGAAACCCCGGACTGAGGGGAGATTAAAAACCGTTTCATCATGTCACAACCACTCAAGACAAAAATTATTCAAACGCTTGTTGAGAGCCTCAAAATCAAAAAAGAGGATCTGGATGAAGCGATAGCATTGCAGAAGAGCAAAAATATCAGCCTGGACCGGGCCCTGATCGAAAAAGGGCTGATCAAAGAAGAGGACCTGATGGTTTTGCTGGTCCGGGAATTGCATATCCCGTTCATTAATCTTAAAAAATACAAGATCGACCCTTCTCTGAAAGATGCGATTCCCGAAAGGGTTGCCCGCCAATACCGGATTCTCCCGATATCCCAGATGCAGAAGACGGTGACGATCGCGATGGCGGACCCTCTGAATATTTTTGCGATTGATGACCTGAAGAATTTAACAGGCAAGGACGTGGATGTCGTGATGAGCACGGAATCCGACATCCTGCACGCGCTTGAAATATATTACGGCAGCAAGATTTCCAGCTCGGTTCAGGACGTCAGTAAAGATATCGATGTGGAAGAGCTGGAAATTATCAGTGACAGCGAGCTGGTCACTGATTCAGAGATGATGGCGGATGAGGGGGAGCAGGCACCGATCATCCGCCTGGTGAACCTGGCCATTCGTGAAGCGATCAAACAGCGCGCCTCGGATATTCATGTTGAACCCATGCAGGACTGCGTGCGTGTCCGTTACCGGATTGACGGGACGTTGGTGCATGCGATGAAAATCCCTAAGGAAAACCAAAATGCCATTATCGTCCGTATCAAAATTATGTCCCGGCTGGATATCACGGCCACCCAGGTGCCCCAGGACGGCCGTTTTAAGATGCGGGTCAACAACCAGGAGGTGGATTTCCGTGTCTCTCTTCTGCCGACGAGTTTTGGGCAGAAAATAGTTCTGCGGGTTCTGGACAAGAAAAACCTTCGCATCGGCTTGGACGGGCTTGGGTTCTCCGGGGCGTCGGTGCTTAAGCTTCAGGACGCGATCGCCCAGCCGTTCGGGATGATCCTGGTGACCGGGCCGACC
>ENA-UPTA01001037-UPTA01001037.1-activated-sludge-metagenome-genome-assembly--contig:-NODE-1037-length-31601-cov-7.435491_pt1 | contig 31601 bp, 27 predicted proteins | sample MGYA00238184_ERZ773361 | MGnify/ENA primary metagenome ERZ773361 (study PRJEB29100, sample SAMN05720205) | activated sludge metagenome | isolation source: anaerobic digester from wastewater... | reverse complement strand
AGAAACCGGCCTGAATCATCCATACATAGGTCCTACTCACCAACTTCAGGTAGTTTTCAATACCAAACAATGTAAACAATATTTTCCTTAAGGATTTCATAGTTCTTCGAAGTCGATATATTCGCCTTTGTCCTCGGGTTTGGTTTTGTTTTTTGATGGATCGGGCACGTCTTTGATGGTAATATCGCCTTCTTTCCGATTTTTGCCGGAGGGTTTTTCAAAAGCTTCTGGATTCATTTTCTTTGCAATTCTTCTCAGCCACCATTTAATTAAGTACGGAAACACATACCGGAGGAGTATTTTCCCAATGATATACACCAGAAATAAAAACAGTATGAATTTTACAATGAAAGGCATTGCGGTATTTTGGGCAAAAGTAGAAAAAAATCCTGACTATTGTTTACGTGTCTCTTCTGCCAATCTTTTATGTATTTATAAGAATATCATGCTCAGCCAAATGCCGGCAACGCCAAGAAAATAGCCTGCATACACCTGCAATTGGTTATGGCTTTGCAGAATCAGGCGGGCAGTTGCTGTTACTCCGGAGGCAAGTATTACAAAGATCAGGAAATAATGCAAGCCAAGGCCGTAACTGTGCGCAAGAAAAACAATCAGGCCGGTAAGGCCACCCAGGCCAATCATGTGTAAGCTGATTTTCCATTTTATGGTAATCAGCAAACCAAGAACCAAGCAGATAATACACCCCAGAATAAAATGAAGTAAAATCGGTGGGAACCCACTTCGCTGCATAAAATAATAACTTAGCCCGTACATCACTGCAACTATTGTAATGGGTAGCAATCTTTCATTTTTTTCATCAATAGCAAATGAGGTGATGTATTTCTGTAAATAAAGTGCCGGAATTATTAATGCAGGTAGTAAAAAAGTAAGCACGAACACAACAATATATACCGCCTGCATAATTTTCGGATTCAGTAATCCGACGTAATATCCACTGTTGAAAATAACGATGCAGCCAAAAGTTGGAATTATCAAGGGGTGAAACAAAACACTGATAATTTTTGCAATAGTGTTTAGGAATTTACCAGTTTCCATCAGAGCTTTTTTCTAAGGCGTGCCACGGGAATGCCCAGCTGCTCCCTGTATTTGGCAACTGTTCTTCTGGCAATAACATATTTTTTTTCTTTAAGAATTGAAGCCAGTTTGTCGTCGGTGAGGGGTCGGCGCTTGTTCTCATTCTCAATACATTCCTTGAGTATCTGTTTTATTTCGCGGGTGCTAACTTCTTCACCCGAATCGGTTTGCATAGCCTCCGAAAAGAAATGCTTGAGTAAATAATTACCAAAGGGAGTCTGAATATATTTACTGTTGGCCACCCTTGATATCGTGGAAATATCGAGACCGGTTTTTTCGGCTATATCTTTCAAAATCATAGGCTTCAGCAATGTTTCATCACCCTGTATGAAAAAATCTTTCTGATATTCAAGAATTGCATTCATGGTAATGAGCAGGGTGTTTTGCCGTTGCTTGATGGCATCGATGAACCATTTTGCCGAATCGAGTTTTTGTTTGATAAAAACAACAGCATCTTTCTCAGACCGGCTACCCGAATCCTTGCTTTTCGATAAGCCCTGAAGCATTTCGGAATAGTCGCGGCTGAGGCGCAGTTCAGGTGCATTGCGTGCATTGAGGCTCAACTCAAGCTTCCCTGAATAGTTTTCCAGGATAAAATCAGGGACAATGGTCTGCGCTGACCTTACCGAAGAATCGCTGTAAGAGCTTCCCGGTTTCGGGTTCAACCGAAGTATCATTTCCAGTGCTTGTTTCAGTTCAGGTTCGCTCAATTCAAGACGTTGCATTATTCTGTCGTAGTGCTTCTTGGTAAATTCTTCGAAATACGAGAATATTATTTCGTGTGCGTTAAGCACCGGCAGGGTCTTTTTCTCTTTCCGGTCAAGCTGAATGAGAAGACACTCTCTCAGATTTCGTGCTCCTATACCGGGAGGGTCGAGGTCCTGAACAATATAAAGCGCATTTTCGATTTCCTGGGTGGTAGCAGAAATATTCTGATTAAAAGCCAGATCATCGGCAATGGATTCAAGGTCGCGGTGTATGTACCCGTCTTCGTCCATGCTTCCAATTAAAAACTCGGCAAGAACCCTGTCGCGCGGACTGATTTGCTTAAGTCCCAACTGATCTTTCAGGTTCTCGTGAAAACTGATTCCGGCAGAAAAAGGAATTTCCTTGCGCTCGTCATCTTTCGAAAAGTTATTCACCTGCAGCCTGTAGGCAGGAATATCATCCTCGTCATCGATATAATCTTCGAGCGAAAATTCATCATCGTTTTCGTTTTGCTCTTCGTTTTCGTCCTCATTGGTATCGGTGTTTTCATCCTCATCGGCACCTTCCTCCAGAGCAGGGTTTTCCTCCAGCTCCTTTTTTATCCGTTGTTCAAGTTGCAGTGTAGGCAATTCCAGCAGCTTAATCATTTGAATCTGCTGAGGCGACAATTTCTGTAACAGCTTTTGTTGTAAACTTTGCTTAAGCATAGTCTGTTTTTTGTTAAAAATACGAAATTTTTACCAAAAAGTTAGAATTCTGCATTTTTCGGTGTACGCGGAAAAGCAATTACATCTCTGATATTGCTCATACCCGTAACAAAAAGCATGAGCCTCTCGAAACCCAGACCATAGCCGCTGTGAGGAACAGACCCAAATTTTCGTGTTTCGAGATACCACCACATTTCTTTTTCGGGTATATGCATTTCGTGCATTCTGTTCAAAAGCTTAACGTAGTTTTCTTCGCGCTGTGAACCCCCAATAATTTCTCCTATCTGAGGAAACAGTACATCCATGGCTCTTACGGTTTTCCCATCGTCGTTCTGCTTCATGTAAAAGGCTTTTATTTCTTTTGGGTAATCGGTGAGAATAACCGGCTTTTTGAAGTGTTTTTCCACCAAAAACCTTTCATGCTCGCTTTGCAGATCAGTTCCCCACCCTTCTACTGGATACTGAAACTGCTTTTTCTTGTTTGGCTTCGAATTCATGAGAATGTCAATGGCTTCTCCGTAGGTGATCCTTGCAAAACTATTATTTAGCACGAACTCCAGTTTTTCAATCAGCCCCATTTCGTCTCTTTCATTTTCTGGTTTTGACTTCTGCTCATCTGCCCGTCTGGAAGCAAGAAAATCAAGGTCTTCACGGCAATTATCCAGTGCATACTTCACAAGGTATTTCAACATTTCTTCGGCCAGATCCATGTTGTCGTCGATGTCGTAAAAGGCCATTTCGGGTTCAATCATCCAGAATTCTGCCAGATGGCGCGCTGTATTGGAATTTTCGGCACGGAAAGTTGGTCCGAAAGTGTACACATCGCTTAGTGCAAGGGCAGCAAGCTCGGCCTCCAACTGACCCGATACAGTCAGGTTGGTTTCGCGTCCGAAAAAGTCTTTCGAGAAATCAACTTTTCCTTCTTCGGTGAGCGGGGGGTTCTTTGCATCCAAAACACTTACCCTGAACATTTCACCCGCTCCTTCGGCATCGCTGCCCGTAATAATGGGAGTGTGAATATTGTAAAACCCCTTGTCGTTGAAAAATTTATGGATGGCAAAAATCATAGCATGGCGAATGCGCATCACAGCACCAAAAGTGTTTGTGCGGAAACGTAAATGGGCGATGTCGCGTAAAAACTCAAGACTGTGTTTCTTAGGCTGCAACGGATATTCGTCAGGGTTGGCCTCGCCAATCACCATAAGTTTCTTACACTGAACTTCCACCCGTTGTCCACTGCCGGTCGACTCGATAAGCAGTCCATCTGCCGACACAGAGGCTCCGGTATGAATGCGTTGCAGCAAGGGGATGGTAGTTTCATTCACTTCAACCACAACCTGAATATTCCCCATTCCAGAACCATCGTTCACTGCAAGAAAAGCAACATTTTTACTCTCTCTCTTTGTACGCACCCAACCCAATATTCTTACCTCCGCTCCGGGATTCCCTTTCTGCAGTATCTCTTTAATTTTTATCCGTTTCATTTCGTTTGATTTTTGAGCTTGTAAAAATAGCAAAAACAATTTTATCATGGTACTAACAACATTTTGCAGCTACCCACTGCTCGCCCAATGCCCTTATGGAGTAAACTGCTTTCAAATTTATGATTTATCTTATGAAAAACAAACTGTTTTTAGGTGCCGGTGGTATTAGCTTGTTTCCCCGTATCAAAGCAAATATTTCTTTAGTTAATATGAGTCATTCTTTGTGCTTAGTTTATCTAGAGCTTGTCGGTTGTCAAAAATGCTTAACACGTAAATGCACTCTTTTGTGTAGCTGTAGTAGATTGTTAAATGTTTCGATAATACCGACTTTCTTGCGGCAATCACTTGAGATCTTGGGAAGGAGAGGGGTTGGCTCTGTATTATCTGTATTTGTTTTTCAAGTTTTATTAAAAACTTCTTTATTTCTTTTTCCGACCAGTTTATTTCGAGCCAGTGTATTATTGCCTCAAGGTTCTCTACGGCCTCAAGCGACCAAACAACTTTACAGGTATTTTTCATACCGTTTCATTACATCAGCGTGATTGACAATACGGTTTTCTGTAATGTCTTTCAGCCCTTTTTCAATCGAATCTCTTTCTGCAGCGCTAATTTCATCCCACCAGTCCGATTTTTCGGCAATTCGTATTAACTTATCAATTAAACTAGCATCGCTTAGGCTGGTAATCCACTCTATCAGTAAATATTTCTTTGCTTGTATGTCCATGTTTGACTTTTTAACAAAATTACAAATTATTTCAATATCCCGGAAATCAAAAACTTATGCTGCCTTTAAAAGCTCCACTGGACGAAGAATAATAAATTGTTGCCAACTCGAGGTTTCTGTTACCTCCAAAGGTCATGCACCGTTTCTTTTTCCTTTCTCCTCTTTATACATCAATTGTATTATTTGCCGAAAGAATATTGTTTCATTATTATGGGTGAGAAAACAAGCTTTTGATTAGATTAATCACTTCGTCTTACCACTTGCACCTAACATGCTTTTTATAGCGTATAAAATCAATCTGTCACACAAAAACGTGGTTCTAAAAATGCTTGGAAAATTTTTAGAAATGAAACTACAGAATTATAAGGAAATATTTAGACCTGAATAGGCTCAGCTTCTTAAGCTCTTGATTTTGTAAAAATCGTTCGCAATTATTTCTCTGAACTAACGCAAATTACGCAATAGGAACTAAAAATGCTTTCGCAATTATCGTATATTTCTTGTGCGTAAAGGGTTTTAGTGAATTTTTTATTGAAAAATCTCTAATACTACGCATTAGAAAAACAATGAGTTTATTTATTGATAATCAATAAGTTAAATTTGCTTAATTTCCTATTGCTGATTTTGGGTTAATTCGAAAACTTGAATTCTTGGCAAAAAACTACCGCAATGTTCACCTATATATCTGCCAGGAAATGTTCAGGAATTTAGTCTATTTTAAGCACAGCTAGAAAAGCCGTTTGCGGAACTTCAACCGTTCCAATCATTCGCATACGCTTCTTGCCTTTCTTCTGTTTTTCGAGCAGTTTTCGTTTGCGGGTAATATCGCCGCCGTAGCATTTGGCGGTAACATCTTTGCGAACAGCCTTTACCGTTTCGCGCGCAATAATTTTAGCTCCTATAGCTGCTTGTATAGCAATATCGAATTGCTGACGCGGTATTAGCTCCCTGAGTTTTTCGCACATTTTTCTCCCCAGCGGATAGGCGTTATCCACATGCGTCAGAGTCGACAGTGCATCCACCATTTCTCCATTAAGCAAAATATCGAGACGTGCCAATTTTGAAACTTTGTATCCATCCATAAAATAGTCGAACGAAGCATACCCTTTGCTGATGCTTTTAAGTTTATCGTAAAAATCGAAAACAATTTCACCTAGCGGCAGGTCGAAAGATAGTTCTACCCTGTTATTGGTAAGATAAATCTGATTGAGCAAGGTACCACGTTTATCGATACACAGTTTGATAATTGGACCCACATATTCTGCCTGAGAAATCACGTGACCTTTTATCATGGGTTCTTCTACATGTTCAAGATAGTTTGGTTCGGGCATTCCTGATGGGTTGTGAACTTCAATCATTTCGCCCTTGGTAGTATAGGCAAGATATTGTACGTTGGGGACAGTAGTTATCACATCCATATCAAATTCCCTGTCGAGGCGCTCCTGAACAATTTCCATATGAAGTAATCCGAGAAATCCGCAACGGAAGCCAAAGCCCAGTGCAGCCGACGACTCCGGGACAAAGGTAAGGGAGGCATCGTTGAGTTTAAGTTTTTCGATGGATGAGCGAAGTTCTTCATAATCGTCGGCATCAACCGGATAAATACCCGCAAAAAGCATGGGTTTAACCTCAGAAAAACCATCAATTGCCATTTCGCAGGGTCTTTCAACATGAGTTATTGTATCACCAACTTTAACCTCAGTGGCAGTTTTGATTCCCGAAATTATGTAACCTACATCGCCGGCGCGTAATTGTTTCCGTGCTTCGAGTCCCATTTTCAAAACACCAATTTCGTAAGCAAGATATTCCTGAGATGTACTCATAAATTTAACAAGGTCTTTTGTGGAAATGATCCCGTTAAATATTCTGAAATAAGCGATAATACCTCGAAACGGATTGAAAACTGAGTCAAAGATCAGTGCTTCGAGCGGTTTCTCAGTGTCACCGGTCGGTGGGGGTATGCGGCGTATGATCGCTTCTAAAATTTCTTCCACACCCAGACCGTTTTTACCGCTTGCTCTTATAATGTCGCTACTTTTACAACCGATAAGTTCAATAATCTGATCTTCCACTTCGTCGGGCATAGCGGCATCAAGATCCATTTTGTTCATCACGGGAACAATTTCAAGGTTATTGTCGATAGCCTGATACAGGTTCGATATTGTTTGAGCCTGTATCCCCTGAGTGGCATCAATTATAAGCAATGCTCCCTCGCAGGCAGCAATTGATCGGCTCACTTCATAGGAGAAATCGACATGCCCCGGAGTATCTATCAAGTTGAGTATATATTGCTGGCCTTCGAATTCGTACTCCATTTGAATGGCATGGCTCTTAATAGTAATTCCTCTTTCCCGCTCCAATTCCATATCATCGAGAACCTGATCCTGAAAGTCGCGTTCCGAAACGGTATTTGTCATCTGCAACAGCCTGTCGGCTAAGGTACTTTTACCATGATCGATATGTGCTATGATGCAAAAATTCCGAATGTGCTTCATGTGTGTAATGTTTCGCCGCAAATATATAAAATCTTATTCATGTTCAACCCTGTCAAACCCACAAGCTCAAATAGTGAGATATTGAAAATATTTGAACTCATGCTGGGCATTAAGTAATAAATATAGTAGCTTTGTGACTGAATATCGATTTGTGGCTTTTATCTTCGGTTTTGTCAAAAAAAATAGTCCCCATATTATTGTTGCTGATTCTTGGTATTCCAATAGCAGGGACTTACTTTTATTTTAAACAGCGACAGTACGAAATTCGAAAATCTATAAAAAGGCAAATTAAAAAAGGAGCCAGTGAGCAGGACCTGATACTGCTGAAGATTCCCAAAAAACTTGAAGATGAGCCCAATGCCGATTTTGAGCGAATTCACTCAAAAGAATTCCGTTACAAGGGCGAAATGTACGATATCGTCCGAAGTAAGAATTACGAAACCGAAACATGGTACTGGTGTATCTGGGACAAAGAAGAAACTGAGCTTTTTGCAAGCCTAAATATACTATTCCAGAGAGCATGGAATTCTGATCCCGCGCAGAAACAGGCACAGACCCACCTGAGTAATTTTTTCAATTCCTTATTTTTACCCTGTAAGCCACCTGATAAAAAACCAGGTACAATAATAAACTTCTTTTATATTACCAGAAATATAATTATCCACGATTTGTTTAGCGAAAAACCACCTTCTCCCCCACCCAAAAATATAGTACTTACATAGTAAACAGAGTACTTTAATAACTTATTTATAATTTAATTTTTTTTCATCAATGAAACAATGGATAATTGTTTGTTTTGCTGTTTGTATTGCATTTCATATCAATGCTCAAACAGTAAGCATTTACGATCAGGTAACACACCAACCTGTTCCATGGGCTACACTTCAGTGTAGCGCCACGGGGAATGGTGTGATATCGGATATCAGCGGAAGAGCTGATATTTCGGCATTTCGCAATTGCTCAAACATCGAAATCAGATGTGTTGGTTTTGCAACAGTTACAATCAGCTATCAGCAACTGGAACAAAAAGGATATAAACTGTATCTTGCCGAGGATAAGATATCGCTGAATACAGTTGTAATTTCAGCCAACAAATGGACACAGCCACGAAGCGAAGTGCCAGTAAAAACCTTAGTTATTAGCAAAAACGATGTGCTGTTACTGAGTCCGCAAACCGCAGCTGACATGATTTCATTAAGCGGAGGTGTTTTTGTGCAGAAGAGCCAACTTGGAGGAGGTAGCCCAATGATCAGAGGTTTTGCAACAAACCGGCTTTTAATTTCGGTAGACGGAGTACGAATGAATAATGCCATTTTCCGAAGCGGAAATCTTCAGAACATTATTTCCGTAGATCCATTTGTGGTCGATAAGGCTGAAGTAGTATTTGGCCCTGGGTCGGTGATATACGGTAGTGATGCCATTGCCGGTACTATGAATTTTTTCACATACACTCCTATGCTCTCGATAACGAATGAACCTTACGTAAATGCGGGTTTTACGGGTCGTTTTTCATCTGCCAATTTCGAAAAAACCGGGCATGCCCATGTTAACGTTGGGTTTCGGAAGTTTGCTTCCTTTACCAGCTTCAGTTTTACCGATTTCGATGACCTGATTATGGGTGCGGCCGGACCGGAAGAATATCTGCGTAAAAACTATGCAGCAACCATTAACGGCTCCGACACCGTATTGTTAAACAGCAATCCACGAAAACAGGTGGGCAGTGCTTACAGTCAGTACAACCTATTACAAAAATTTCGCTTTATGCCTTCCGACAAATGGGATATAAACTATAGTTTCTACTATTCAGCAACCAGCGATTATGGTAGATACGACAGGCTGGTCAGACCAAAGGGGAATACATTGCGTTCTGCTGAATGGTTCTACGGACCTCAGGTATGGATGATGAATCATTTGGCAATCTTTCACAATGCACGGACAAAAATCAGTGATAAACTCGCCATTCACCTGAGTTATCAACTGTTTGAAGAAAGCCGCTTCGATCGTGATTTGAACAAAAGTATTCGCCATGAGCGTTTCGAAAAAGTACATGCGCTTACTGCGAATATCGATCTCGAGAAGCAGTTCGGCGAACACCATCAACTGTTGTACGGAGCCGATTTTGTTTACAATAAAATCAGATCTAGCGGTAAAGAAAACAATGTTTTCACAGGAGAATCCGAAGTCGGGCCTTCGCGCTATCCCGATAACTCCGATTGGGCATCGATGGCTTTGTATGTAAGTTACAGGTATAAGCTCAACGACAAGCTTAGCATGCAGATAGCCGGCCGATATAACTACTTCATGCTCAATGCACTTTTCGAATCTACATTTTATATGTTTCCATTTAGCGAAGCACATCTGTCAGAAAGTGCTCCTACAGGGAGCCTCGGACTGGTGTATAGTCCCTCGCAGTCATGGCAATTTATATGGAATATATCTTCCGGTTTCAGGGCTCCGAATATCGACGACATCGGCAAGGTATTCGATTCGGAACCCGGCAGCGTTGTAGTTCCAAACCCAGAGTTAAAACCGGAGTATGCCTATAATGTAGATTTCTCTGTGATTAAAACCTTTGGAGATTACCTGAAGCTTGATATTACCGGCTACTACACATACCTTGATAATGCAATGGTCAGAAGAAATTCTACTCTCAACGGACAGGACAGCATTTTTTATGACGGCGAATTGAGTCAGGTTCAATCATTGCAAAATGCAGCCTATGCAACTGTTTATGGTGTTCAGGGGGGAATTGAAATAAAACTCCCGTTCAGGCTTGGCATTTCGGCTTTTATGAATTATCAGAAAGGATCAGAAGAACTGGACGACGGAAGTACAGCACCACTTAGACATGCTGCTCCGTTTTTCGGATCAGCGCATCTCACCTATACTTACAACAGAGTTAAGCTTGATTTCTACTCAATTTTCAACAGCAAAGTAAGTTATGAAAATCTGGCTCCTGAAGAGAGGGGCAAAGATTACATTTATGCTTGTGATGAAAATGGGAATCCCTACTCTCCGGCATGGTACACCCTTAATTTAAAAGCAATGTACCTGTTTTCCGATAATTTTTCAATGAGCGCTGGTGTTGAAAACATTACCAATATTCGATACCGTCCGTATTCCTCAGGCATTTGTGCTCCCGGGCGTAATTTCGTAGTTTCTGTAATGGCAACATTCTGAATTAAAATCTTTTAAAATTTAGCGGCTTCCTTAGCAGGTAGCCGCTTTTTTTTAAGTTGCACCGAAAAATGGGGTGTCTTACGTTTTTAAAATGACTATCTTCGCAGGGTTACAGGCGCCCGAAAATAGCACCATGATAAGTCAGGTTACCATAGATAAAATTATTGATACTGCAAGAATTGAAGATGTAGTGCAAGATTTCGTTCCACTGAAACGGAGGGGGGTAAATCTTATTGGTCTGTGCCCGTTTCACAAGGAAAAAACCCCATCCTTCAATGTAAGTCCTTCGAAAGGAATATTTAAATGCTTTGGGTGCGGAAAAGGAGGGAATGCTGTAAATTTTATCATGGAGCACGAACAGCTCGACTGGATCAGTGCTATTAAATATCTCGCAAAGAAATACCGGATCGAAATTGAAGACAGGGAACTCACCGAAGAAGAAAAAAAACTGGGCAGTGAGCGTGAAAGCATGCTCATTGTCAGTGCTTTTGCACAAAAATTCTTCTCACGCATACTGAATGAATCGGAGGAAGGAATTGCCATTGGATTAAGCTATTTCAGAGAAAGAGGATTTAACGACACAATTATAGAGAAATTTCAGCTTGGCTATTGCCCCGAAGGGAAAAGTATATTTACCGATGAAGCCCTGAAAAACGGTTACAAGCTTGAATTTCTCGAAAAAACCGGATTATCGGTTGTTAAAGACACTCATAATTATTTTGATCGTTTCAGCGGAAGGGTAATGTTTCCTGTGTTCAGTATTTCGGGCCGGGTAATTGCCTTTGGGGGGCGCACATTGAAGAGTGATAAAAACATAGCAAAATACCTAAACTCCCCGGAGTCGGCCATCTACCATAAATCACAGACCCTGTACGGACTTTATCAGGCAAAAACTGCCATACAACAAAACGACAAGTGCATTCTTGTTGAAGGATATACCGATGTTCTGGCATTGCATCAGGCAGGTATCGAAAATGTGGTGGCCTCTTCGGGAACTTCTCTGACAAAAGATCAGATTCAAATTATCAGGCGGTTCACTGCAAATGTTACAATACTTTACGACGGTGATCCTGCCGGTATTAAAGCTTCGTTGCGCGGTATCGATATGCTTCTCGAAGAGGGTTTAAACATTAAAATACTTCTTTTACCCGATAACCACGACCCCGATTCTTTTGCAAAAAAACACAATTACTCGTTTCTGGTTGACTATTTTAAACAGCACGAGCAGGACTTCATACATTTTAAATCGAAGCTTTTATCAGATGAAGCTAAAAATGATCCTGTCAAGCGTACATATATGATTTCGGACATTGTTCGAACCATTTCGGTGATCGACGACAGCATTAAACGAACAGTCTACCTGCAGGAATGCAGCCGGTTGCTTAAAATACCCGAGCATACCCTGTTTCAGGAAACAGCAAAGTATCGTCGTAAAAACATCGAAGATAAACGAAAAGCCGAAGAACGGGCACACCTGCCGGAAAGCGTCCCTATCGCGCCCCCGGTTCCTTCATTTATTAATGAAGAGTTGTATTGCGAGCCTTACGAAAAAGAACTGATCAGGCTTATGTTGCTTTACGGAGAACATTCTATTTTCGAAAACCTTGGGGATGAAGCCTATGATGAACCTCACAGTACAATTAAAATTTCAGAGTACATCATCAATGAAATTAAGAACGATGAGCTGGAGTTTAAAAATCTGAAATACCGGAAAGTATTTCTTCATGCTGAAGAATTGATCTTTCGCGGAATAACTCCGACTGTTGAAATGTTTATCAACAACAAGGACCCGGAAATCAGCAAGGTGGCTGCAGATGTGTGTTCGCCCGGATACCAGCTAAGTGCAATATGGGCAAAGCACCATCTGAATGTTGAACCTGAAGAAAGGCATCTTGATCAGGTCGTTCCACGAGTACTTGTAAGCTACAAACGACGTATTATGGAACAACACCGTGAAGAGGCAATTAAACGACTTCAGGAATTACAGCATAATCCCGCGTCAGAAACAGGCGAGATTGAAAACATACAACTCCGGTTAACCCAACTTAACTCATTGATAAACAAGTGCGCGAGGCTATATAACTGTGTGGTAATAAAGTGATTACACCTCTATTTAAAATTCGACGCAAATTCTTTAATTGCATCGTAGTCGATATCGGAAACGCTACTCGAAAACCCCGATATTTTTTTTATGATGGCCTTTTCGAAAAAATTCATTTTATCGAAATTGAATTCTCCTCCGAATGTTCCCAGTGCAACAGCCTTGTCGCGCAATTCCTGGTCGAAAGCTGCTTCAAACTCCTGTTGTTTTTTCGACTTTTCCATACAACTAATAAAATACCCGGTTTTTTTAGTGAGTAGTATTTGCTTATTCTCTCTGCAAAACTTTTTAATACCTTTTTGAATTGACCCGGCATGAATCGATCCTCCCACAATTACTGTGTCGTAAAGCGCGATATCCGGAGTTTTCTCTTTACCCAGATTAATCAGGTCGATTTCGTGGTTACCCAGTTTTTCTTTCAACAAATTGGCAGCCTTTTCGGTTGTGCCATGCTTACTCATAAATACGATAAGTGTTTTCATATTATAATGTATTAAAAACCTCTTTGACGCATCGCCTCAAAACAAATAACCGCTGCCGAAACCGAAACATTCAATGAGTCGATTTTACCGCGCATTGGAATTTTAACCAACATATCTGATTTTTCAAGCCAGAAGCTGCTCAGACCTTTTGATTCAGTTCCCATAATTAATGAACAGTTGCCGGTATAACAAATCTGATTGTAAAATTGTTCAGTCCCTAATGCAGCTCCATAAATACTGCAGGCGTTTTTTTTAAGAAATGCCCAAACCTCATCATTCGTTCCAATTCCAATTTTGCAGGTAAACAAAGTCCCCAGGCTCGATCGCACTACATTGGGATTGAATATATCGGTATGAGGGTCTGCCACAATTACGGCATCCACCCCTGCTGCATCCGCTGTTCGGAGAATTGCCCCCAGATTACCGGGTTTCTCTACTGATTCCAGTACAAGTACAAAAGCGTTGGTTCCAATTACAAGGTGCTGCAATGCAAAGTCCTTTGTTTGGGCAACAGCAATCATCCCCCCAGAGCCTTCGCGATAGGCCAGTTTTTCGAAAACAGTTCTTGAGATTTCTATAAATTCAGCATTTTTTACAATCGCTTTCAAATTATCGATCTGTTCTGCTGTAACTACATCGATACAATAAAAAACACTTTCGATTACATAACCCGATAAAGCAGCATAGACAAGTTCTTTTCCTCCCTCAATCAGAAATTTTGATTCCGTTTTGCGGACTTTGGGCTTTTCGAGCTGCTGCAGCCATTTAATCTGTTGGTTTTGTACACTTGTAATCACAGTGATTTTTCTTCAAATATAATGTAAAACCAAATTTTGACAAAATGATGACCCCAATTAAGCGTATTAAATAAATTTGTCTGAACCATTGTATTTGCAGATATTTGCATAAAACTTACCAGCATGATGCTTCTTGCCTCTGACACCTGGCGCGACTATGAGCTTATCGACAGCGGGAATCACCGTAAACTTGAAAGATTCGGCGACTACATTCTTTCGAGACCTGAACCACAGGCACTGTGGCAACCAGGGAAACCACCCGGAGAATGGGACAACTTGTGCCATGCCAGCTTCAGCAACACAGGAGGAGATGAAAATGGGATTTCGGATAAAGGTAAATGGAGTATTATAAAACCGATATCCGAGAACTGGGCTATCAAATATAAGCATAATAGTGTCGACCTCAGCTTCAGACTGAGTCTGGGTAGCTTTAAACATGTAGGCGTTTTCCCGGAACAATCGGTGAATTGGCACTACATATACGAGCATGTAAAAAATATATCACCGGAAAACTGCCGGGTTCTGAACCTTTTTGCATACACCGGTGGTGCATCGCTTGCAGCATTAGCTGCCGGAGCAGAAGTTTATCATGTCGATTCAGTGAAGCAGGTAGTTTCGTGGGCAGGTGAAAACATGAGGCTTTCCGGTTTGTCGGGAATTCACTGGGTTCTTGAGGACGCATTTACTTTTGTGCAACGCGAAGTGAAAAGAGGCAAAAAATATCAGGGAATTATCCTCGACCCTCCGGCATACGGGAGAGGTCCGAACGGTGAAAAATGGACCATTTCATCAGGCTTACTTCCCTTACTTCAACTTTGCAAACAACTTCTCGACAGAAAAAATGGGTTTCTGGTTCTTAACACCTATTCACTTGGGTTCTCTTCGCTGATTAGCGATAATATAATTAAAGATTTATTCACAAGTGCTAACTCCGAAAGCGGTGAAATTTATGTTAGTGATAAAGCAGGCCATAAACTTCCGCTGGGAGCATTCACAAGATGCTGTTTCAAATAAACAGGTGTTCATTTTTCCTCCAGAAATATTCTCAGAAAGGCTTTCTAATTAATTTGGTAACAAAGTAGCTTGTCATAGAAATCAGTATAATTATTGCTGAAGTAATGCCCAAACCCAGTCCAACACTCGTGATATCAACCAAAATTCCCAATATTGGTGCAATCACAGCTGCAACCAGCGACTCCCACTGAAAATTTACCGATAATACCGATGCCATCACTGTCGACTCTGACTTGTTGGCTACGCCGGCCACTCCAATAGGTTTGCGCAGGTTTTCCATAACATATACTATAAGGAAAAACGATATGCACAGCCAAGGTAAGCCTAGATGCAGGCTCAGTCCAGCCAACATACCACTAAGCAAACCAAGCAACAGGGTAATATATAAAGCCCTTTCGGGAGAACGTAATCGTTCGGAAAACGAACCGGCACTTCTTGAGGCAACAGCCGTAGTAAGGTATATTATAAAATAAATAACGCCAACCAAAAAAGCCTCTCTTTTTTCCGATGGAACGTTGTTGTAGAAAGGTAATGTAAGTGCTGCCAAAACAATGACCGGCTGAATATACTCCTTGATAGCCTTATGGTAACCCGAATGAAAAGAGTTGATATTAATTGCCTTCCAGCATAATGGATTACGAAGCACAGTAATCATATCTTTAGAGGCTTTCCTGAAGGCTTTCCAAATATCGTCAGTGTGCATTTTCCTGATTTCGCCTTCCAGAAATTGAGGATATGAATAAATAAGAACTGCATTTAACAAATAAGGAACCACAGAGGCTAGAAAAATGGTTGTGTAGTTATGAAATAGTATTACGATGATTGCCGCAATCAGTGAACTGACAGCAGAACCTGTCTGCGACCACGATCTTGTGAAACCGTAATACCGTATACGCTGATCTCTCCAACCCTTTATATCAAGATAATCGTATATCATTGCTTTATTATTCCCCGTTCGGAAAGCATCGGCAAAGGCAAATACGCCCATACCAACAAGAATAATAGCGTACGATTTACTAAAAAATAGAATAACGAATGAAATACAATACACAATAAACGACATCACCAATGTTCGGCGGCGTCCCAACGCGTCGGCTACAACACCGCTAGGAATTTCAAAAATATTACGGGTAATTTCGCGCACAGAATACACCACGCCAATCTGCCAAAACATCAGCCCTTTTTCGAGAAGAAATAAAATTAAAAAAGGTTCAAAGAATTTCAGGTTTTTCAAAAAACCATACATTCCGAATTTATAGTATTGTAAATCTTTAGTAATCAACTGAGTCATGACTGGCTTACACGAGTAAAATCAAAATTGCTCTAAATACCGGAATCAATTACCCAAGGTAAAAATAACATTTCTTTTGCCCTGATATTTAGAAACTGTTTTGAATTATACTAATAATATGATAATTAACAACAAAAAGTTTATAACTAATTGATAATCAGTTGGTTGGAAGAATATTTAATTATATCTTGATGATTATTAACCAAATATTCATTTAGATATGAGAAAGTATCCAACCAACCTAACCGAAAATCAGTGGCAATTTATTAAGAAAATAGTTGAAAACAATAGAAAAAGGAAACATTCTTTGCGAAGCATTTTTGACTCAATACTATACCTAATCAAAACAGGTTGTCAATGGCGCATGTTACCAACTAACTTTGCCCCATGGAATACAGTATATTTTTATTACAGAAAGTGGAAAAACGAAGGGGTATTTGAGGAGTTGCTTGAATATGTTAGAAACGAAGTCAGAAAACAGGCTGGCAGAGATGAAAGTCCAAGTGCAGCATGTATTGATAGCCGTTCTGTAAAAACGACCAGATCAGGAGGAATATGCAGAGGTATCGATGGAGGCAAAAAAGTAAAAGGAAGAAAGCAACACATTATAACAGACACAATGGGTTTATTGTTGGTTGTTGTTGTGCACGCAGCAAATATTCACGACAGCCAGTCTGCTTATAATGTGATAAGCAACTTAAGATGGCGATTTTCGAGATTGAAAAAAATATTTGCAGATGGAGGATATAGAGGCGAGTTGATTGAAAGGGTCAACAAATCATTTGGTTGGATTATTGATATCGTATTAAGAAGCGATAGCAGCAAATCCTTTGAAATATTGCCCAAACGCTGGGTTATTGAAAGAACATTTGCTTGGTTTGAAAGCTATAGAAGGTTAAGTAAAGACTATGAGTTTAATACCGATACCAGTGAAACAATGATACAAATTGCAATGACCAAATTAATGCTTAATAGATTAAAATAAAAAATTCAAAACAGTTTCTTAATGTATTACAATAATTTTAGCAAATTTTGTTTCTGCACCTGAATTTATTTTCACGAAATATATTCCTTCGGGTAATGAGCCTGTATCGATTCTAAGCCGATTTTCCGAATCGAACATATCAACTGAAGTTTTTAAAATTTCAGCACCAAAGCCATTACATACTGCAATTTTGGCATTCCCGTCCGACAGTTTACAGCATTGAATGTTACAGAAATCGTTAGCAGGCACAGGAAATACCTCAATATTGCTTTGCTCAGCAATTGGGAAATATATTCCCGAAGTGTTTTGTTTCATAATATTTACGATGACACCCTCAATTACTGTAAGGCCCATCTGTATTTCGGAAGGGATCAGGTACCACCCGTTATAATACTCTCCATAGCCATAGTCGAGATGAAAGTAATTATCGGTACGATACCCGTCTATTACAAGATTATGTCCCGATGAATTACTCTCATCGACAACTGCAAGGTGCACGGGTAAAGCATGTTGTATATTCAGAATGATGCTGTCGAAAACTCCTTCTTCCTCCGGGTACATAAGCACTGCGGTTATGCAACCAAAACGCATATATGCATCATAGGCCTGAGATACGGCAAAAGTCCCTGAGCCCTGAGATGTGTATACCTGGTGTGCAGCTATGCCGCATGCAAAACTTAATGCGGCTTTGTCGTTGCTCGTAATAACGCTTTTTAGCTGGTAATGCATATTCAGGGTATCAAGGTATTTGTTAAGATCAGGAAACGATGGGAACCCGTTTGCCTCAAAATCATCATCAATCCAGTAATTTCGCCCGGCATAACTGTGGTAATAATCATCTTCATCTGTGAATTGAACATTGTTTGTTGTTGCATGAAAATCCATAATCATAGCCATAGCTGTTGCAGGGCAACCAGTGTAACATCTTACATGGGTTACTGGGTCAACCGGACACATATTCCAGTAGGGAGCATTCTGGTTCCAGCTTGATTGTATCCATCCTTCCTGCCCTTCCGGCCATTGCTGGGGTTCACCTTTACTCCTAGGGTTTTGATTCAGCAATGCCTCCCATTGTAATATATTTTCTCTGGCGTAGCCGGCCTCGATATCAGATGAATACTTCATTCTCAGGGGGAGGTCACTAACAATTAGCGTGTATAAAGGATTGTGTTCTCCCAATTCCCCGAAACCGCTTTCTGTCGAAAAGGCTATAACCGGGGGTAGATAGTAACTCGAACTCATAACGATATAACCCATAGGGCTAAGGTTAAAAGCATAGGCAACGGTTTCACCACCTACAGTAATATGCTGAAAATCTACAATCTGACAATGATTGAGTTTCTTTTCGCAGGAAATAAAATGCAGAGCTCCTTTTGTAGCATTTTCAACAGAAACAGGTAATGCAGATAGTCCCAAAGAACATATCCATACAAAGACGCATGCTGTAAAAAACGTTTTCATTGTAGATAAAATAAAAGTAAAGGTAAAAACTATCTTTACAAGTCTCCGAAAAAACTTACGAAAAAGGGCAACAAATCAAATTTGTCGCCCTATAAAAACATGTTCTAAAATCAGTTTTACATCCAGGTTGACCGATAGTCTTTGATGTCAGCAATTTTTTTAAGAACTTCAAATACCTGATAGGTTTTTGAAGCAGCTGACCGCATCAGATAAAGCTGTTCGTCCTTGAAATCAGTTTTTGCTGGTGCCGGAACTTTATTAACAACAGCAATTACATACACTGCATTGTTGCCTTCGATTGGTTTCGATGTTTTACCTTTGTCGAGTACACTGGCAGTTCCAGTAACATTAGGTTCCAACCCATAACCGGGCAATGACATCGAGTTAAATGTAATATTGCTAATAGTGTCAAGCTTCTTGTTGTATTTTAAAGCGATAGCTTCAAGCGATTCTCCTTTGCTCAGGTCCTTATTGAATTCCTCGGTGAGCAAAGCAGCCTTCTTCTTCTTAACAACAATGGGCTCAATCTGTTCTTTTACATCTTCGATGGCAGCAGGGCCCTTTTCTCTGATTGTAGCGACTTTTGCAACCACATACATATCGTTAAGTTCAAATACAGGAGAAACAGCGCCTTTTTCAATTTCCTCACCGTAAGCCCATTTAATAATACTTCTTGGATTCACCAACCCGGGGATTTTCATATCGTTTTCTTTAATGGCATTCCCCATCCGTTTTGTAAGTTGCAGGTCGATACAAGCTTTATCGAATTTGGCAGCGGTATTGTTTTTAGATGCAAATTCGCTAGCCTGAGAGAATCGCATTTGCGCTGTCTGTGTACTATATTTGATGTTCTTGTATAAATATGCTATTGAGAACTTTTGCAACAACATAGTCTGCTCATCAATTTTAATGATATGAACGCCAAATTCGGTTTCTATCTTTTTAATTTCACCCTTTTTCGACAGGAAGGTTGCATCCTTAAGTTCTTTATCGTCACCAAGCATCGATTCGGTTAACCATCCCAAATCTCCCCCTTTTTCTTTTGAAGCTGGGTGATCGGAATACTGCATTGCAAGGGGTGCAAAATCAGCCCCTTTTACGAGCACATTATAAATACTGTCGGCAAGTACCTTCACCTGCTCAATGCTTTTGGTTGTATCGGCCATAATAAACATATAGCTTGCCTTTACTGAATCAGGTCGGGTTGAAACATCGAGAACGCGAGCCTGAATAAACGATCCCTGGAAATGAAAAATCTCCGATGTGTCACCAGTTTTCATCGTTGCAGGATCAAACCCTCCAACAAAAGCAAATTCTTCAGGCCTATAGTATTTTTCCTGATAAAGTGAATCGGAGTAGCTGTTCAGAAAATCGGTAACAGTTTCCGCTTCAATGGTACAAAACTGTTTGGAATTGGTTTTAATATCTTTCAAAGCAGCTAAGGTGTCCTCTTTCGAAGGGAAAACATCAAAAATTACGAAGTCGATATCTCTGTTGGCTTCCAATATTTGAAATCTTTCGATATGCTCATCATAATAATTTTTAATGTCGGCATCACTCACTTTAATAACTGCATCATCCACATCCTTGTAATTACGTGCAACAACCAGGATGTCAGCCTTGTTGTTTTTACTGTAATAATCGTCTTTGGCAATGAAGGTTGGCACATACAAGCCTTTTTCAATAAGAGTACGATATTTAATATGTAAACGCCCGTACTGATATTCATACACCATGGCTTTTTTTAAATAGTCTGCGATAAACAGCTGCTTTCCGGTTTCATCCTTTTCGGCATTCTGAAAATAATTTTTAATCATCGACGTATCGATAAGGCCTGTTTGTGGGTTGGTAAAGTTTTGCTGAATAATCGGGCTAAGATGCTTTCCCCATAGCATATCTTCGAGCTCTTCGTCGCTTACTGTAATACCCAAGTCTTCGAAATTTACATCCAGGATATACATGCGGAGCAAGTCCATCCATGCCTGCTGCTGAACGCTTTCCAGTGTTTCAGGGCTTAGGTTGTCGGTTTGCTGCGATACCTTCAGAAAATCTTCGTGCTCCTGAGCAATCTTCAGATATTCTTCATACTTAATATCATGACCATTGATACTTGCAATATCAGTGGGGTTTTTATGAAACAAAGAATTAAAGGTTGTAGGGTCAATTATAAACAAGAACAATGCAACACCAACAAATATAATTACAAAAATTCCTGCTCTGTTTCTGATTTTTTGTAAAATTGCCATTATTGATAAATTTTATTTTTTACTTTCAATAAATTTCAGGCTGCGAATATAATAATTTTGATAATAATATGTATCGGTTTAAAATAAAAGTAAGCTAGATTTTGTAAATTGCCTGCCGCATGGATTTAGTTGCAGATATAGGAAATACCAAGACCAAACTTCGTTACTTCAATAATCACGGGGCTATCGTTTCCTCAGTTGACATCTCTGCAGGGGAAGAAATAAAATTGAAGAATTCGGGGTTCATTGTGCCTGACCGTGCAATAATTTGTGATGTAGCCGCACGTTCTGCTGCCCTTTCCGGCCTGCTACGCAGTAAAGGTGTTATACCGATTATGATGAGTGCAGAACTGTGCACACCCCTTTCCATACAATATAAGACACCTGCAACTCTTGGCGGCGACAGAATTGCAGCAGCTGTTGGTGCCAATTTCTTATACCCCGCGAAAAATATTCTTATCATTGATGCCGGAACAGCCATCACTTACGATTATGTTGATAAAAATGCTGCATATCTTGGAGGAAATATATCTCCGGGGTTGATCCTGCGATATAAAAGCCTGAGTAATTATACCGGCAAACTCCCGCTAATGGCCCCTGTAGAAACTTGGCAGGAAACAGGAACTTCCACCGCAGAAGCAATTGTTTCAGGTGTTCAGAACGGAATACTTTACGAAATTGAAAATTATATACGCGATTGGTACAATAAAACAGTTGACAGTATGGTTATTTTAACCGGCGGGGATATAAGTTATTTTGTAAATTCAATAAAAAGTCCCATTTTTGTCAACTTTGAATTAGTACCAATAGGTTTAAAACGTATTCTTGATTTAAATGCTGAATAAGTTAATTTTTGTTTTATTTCTGATAACAGCCGCATATCTGGCTGAAGCGCAAAATTCTTCGCCTTATTCGCGATACGGTTTGGGAGATTTAAACTCCCGGTCCTTTGGTCCTTCAAGAGCAATGGGGGGAACTGCAGCTGCATTTTCCTCTGGCAGGAATCTGAATGTTGTTAACCCAGCCAGCATTGCTTCCGTTGATAGTATGTGTTTTATCTTCGAATTTGGCCTTGAATCGGGAATTCGTTATTTCAAAACCACCAACCCCGACCTGAGTGCACTCAGCAACGATACAAAGTTATCGTATCTCGCTTTCGGATTTCCCGTTACAAGGTGGTGGGCTTCCTCAATCGGCATTATGCCATTTAGTTCTGTAGGGTACAGCATTCGCTCTTCCGATTCAACCTTTAATGTACCCAAGTATTATTATTACGAAGGCAGCGGAGGTATTAATCAGGTGTACTGGGGAAATGCCTTTTTACCTTTCAGAAATTTTCGAATTGGTGTAAACGCCTATTACCTTTTTGGTATGCAGAACCGTTCAAACAGTGTTATTTTCAGCGACGATTCAGGAGCCTATGTGAATGTTCTTGAAGAGAATATTGTATATGTTAACGACTTCTGTTTTTCAGCCGGATTACAATACGACTTTGCACTTGGAAGCAAAAGCAAATTATCGCTCGGTGCTGTGTTTTCGTACCCCAACAATTTGAACAGCAGGAGAGATGTATTGGTTACCAATTCCCTGAGCGTTGGCAGCAGTTCTACGGTCGATACTATTTACAACGAAGATAACCAGCGGGGTACTGTATCGATGCCTTTAAGTGCCGGTGGTGGATTGCTCTATAATTTCGACGATAAATTGAAACTTGCCTTCGATTACAATATGCAGAACTGGTCGGATGCGAAATTTTTTAACCAGTCCGACTCTCTGGGCAACAGCAACTGCTTTAGGTTCGGTGCTGAATACTTGCCTGCAGGACCAAGCCGTGCAACCTCGAAATATTCCCAGCGTGTTGCATACCGTTTTGGTGCCTTCTATAATAATACTTATATTAACTTTGCCACCTACGGAGAGCAAATTGCAGATTTTGGCATAAGTTTTGGATTTGGTTTACCGCTTAATCGTTCTAAGACATCTTTTAATATTTCGATCGAGCTCGGACAGAGAGGGACAACACGCAACAGCTTGGTTCGTGAAACCTACGCAAATCTGGGTGTCAACCTTACCCTGTCGGATGTTTGGTTTATTAAACGTAAATTTGATTGAAAATGAAAACTGTATTTTTTAAAAGAGCTTTTCTGATCATGCTGGGGTCCGCTTTAGGCAGCATGACATTAAACGCACAAGAAGATTCTAATTTTGGCAGCAACCCCGATGAGTGTAAGGTAAAACTTTCGACCTACACCGAATTTTTCAAACAGGAAAACTATCATGATGCCTATCCGGCCTGGACATGGTGCATTAAAAACTGCCCTGCATCAACAAAGAATCTCTACATTCATGGTCCTACAATTCTGGATTATCTGATATCGAATGCGAAAGACCAGAACACAAAGGAATCGTATATCGATACGCTGATGATGGTTTACGATATGAGAATTAAATACTATAATGAAGAAGGGAAAGTGCTGGGCCGCAAAGCCAACGACCTGTTGAAATATCGTCCTGACAGTATTAAGCAGGCTTACAACATCTACAAACGTTCCATTGAACTTACAGGAAATTCATCGGAAAGTTCAGTGCTTGGGTATTTTATGAATGTTTCGGTAATCCTGCTGAAAAGTGGCGATCTATCAAAAGAAACGGTAGTTGAAAACTACTCAACCGTTTCCGAAATTCTCGACAAGCAAATTGCAGCTGCTGCAGGAGATGATAAAACTGTTGAAAGACTAAGTAAAATAAACGAAAAAGTAGAAGAGATGTTCGTAAACACTCCTGCTGCCGACTGCGAAGCCATAATAACGATTTTTACACCGAAATACGAAGCAAACAAAACTGATTTGGTTCTACTTCAGAAAATTGCTAAACTCATCGAAAAAACAAAAAACCAGGATTGCCTTACAACCGACTTGTATGCTTCTGTATCTGAGTCGCTGTATGTCCTTGAAAAGGATGCCGAATCTGCCCATAAAATTGCAAAAGTATATTTTATTAAAAACAATACCGAAAAAGCTGAGTTTTACTATAACGAAGCCATTCGTCTGCAAAGCGACGAAAAGCAAAAAGCCGACCTATACTACGAATTGGCCACATTATATTTCGGCAATCTGAAAATGTTTGCAAAATCGCGTGATTTCGCCCGTAAGGCACTAGCATCAGACCCCAACTATGGTAAGGCATATTTACTTATTGGTAAATGTTATGCTTCAGGGGGTTCAGGATGCGGAGAAACTGAACTCGATAAAGTTGCTGTGTATTGGGTAGTAGTTGATCAGTTTCAAAAAGCAAAATCAGCTGACCCATCGGTTTCGGAAGAAGCAAACGAGCTTATCAGGAAATATTCAGGTTATTTCCCAACTCAGGAAAAGGCATTCTGGTACAATGTTTCGGAAGGTCAACCCTACACTGTCGGATGCTGGATCAACGAATCGACAACAGCAAGGTTTATTCAGTAAACCAGAACATTACATACCTTGAAATACAAAACCACATATCTTGCAAACATTATTGCAATTTGTGTGGTTTTGGGTTCCTGCTCCAACAATATCGAAGAGGTAAATGAACTGACCAGTGTTACTACTCTTCCAGCCACAACGGTAAAAAACATAGAAACCATTTACTCCGACTCGGCGGTGGTAAAACTCAAGCTCACAGCTGCAGAATACCGTCATTTTGAATCAGGACCGGAAAAATATGATGAATACCCACAAGGATTGCTGGTTGAGTTTTATGGCAGTCACCTCAACGTTGTAGGCAAGCTTTCCTGTCAGTATGCGCGGTATTTTCCCGATAAAAACCTTTGGGAAGTGCGCACCAATGTGGAAGCCATGAACCTTGAAAAAGATGAAAAGATTAATACCGAGCTATTATGGTGGGATATGAACCTCGAAGAAATTTATTCCGATAAATTTGTAAGAATAACCACTGCCGATGAAATTATTTACGGCGATGGATTTCGGTCGAATCAGGATTTCAGCAGCTGGAAAATTATAAAACCTAAAGGAACAATCACTATTAACGATGAAGAATAAAATCCACTTTCTGTTATAATCGAATTTCTGTGGCTTGGTATGTCGATTTTTTGCCTGATTGTAGGTATATTGCAAACAAGTAAGATAGGCTTCCAGTTTACATGGCTGTTTTACGTATTGTCGGCGGTATCGGTTGGTATGTATTTTCTGAGAAGGAGCAGCCGCAAGCGGTTAGAAAAGCGACAGAACAGATTTATGAAATGAACACAATCATTATAATTGTTATTGCTGTTCTTTTTTCCGCTTTGTTTTCGGGGCTCGAAATTGCTTTCATGTCTTCGAATAAACTCCGGATTGAACTCGATAAGAAACAAGGTGGTTTTAGTCCTAAAATTATTTCATTTTTTGCTGATAATCCTTCTCAGTATATTTCGACAATGCTTGTCGGAAACAATATTGCGCTGTCGGTGTATAGTATTTATGCGGCAAAACTCATTGAACCCTTTTTACTGAACATAACAGATTCTGCATTTGCAATTCTGATTACCCAAACCCTGTGCGCTACAATGGTAATTCTTTTGTTGGGAGAGTTTCTGCCAAAAATGATGTTTCGTAACACCAGCAACGATGCATTGAAGTTCTTCGCATTTCCATTATTAATAATCTATTACGTATTATACCCTGTTGTAATACTCTTTGTCGGGCTGTCAGGTTTGATTATCCGGGTTTTAACGGGCGTTAAAATACATAAAGCTGACGAAGAGCGTGTTTTTGGGAAAATTGATATCAATCAAACATTGTCAGAAATTGGAGAAGACCCTTACAGTAATACTGAAACACAAAACCGCGATCTGAAAATATTCCAGAATGCTCTTGACTTTTCTGATATAAAGCTGCGCGACTGCATGGTTCCCCGCACGGAAATATGTGCTTTTCAGATTGATGGGAATCCTGATGAACTAAAAAATATTTTTATTGAAAGCGGGTATTCAAAAATTTTGATTTACAAAGAAAGTATCGATGAAATAACCGGTTATGTTCATGTGCTCGACTTATTCAGAAACGCTCAGAAAGTTAGAAATATGCTGAACCCAGTGCTTATTGTTCCCGAAACAATGCCTGCTTATCGCTTACTTGAGAACTTTATAAGCAACAACAAAAGTATCGCCGTGGTGGTTGATGAATTCGGGGGAACATCAGGTATTGTAACCATCGAAGATATCATGGAAGAAATATTCGGCGAAATTGAAGATGAATACGATGTATCGGAACTGATTGAAAAGCAGGTTTCGGAAAATGAATATATATTTTCGGCCCGCCTCGAAACAGAGGACCTAAACAACAAATACGGGCTAAATCTTACGGAGTCGTCGGAGTATAAAACTCTGGCCGGTTACATTATGTATTTTCACGGAAGTTTTCCTCAGATACACAACGAAATTACCATAATCGACAACAGACAAAAGCTTATTGTTAAGATTTTAAAAGTATCTGCATCAAAAATTGATCTGGTTTCGCTACGAATATTATAATTTACGTTTTTCCCGGAAGAATTCCAGTAGTAAATTACGACATATTTCTTCCAGCACACCACTTCTAACCACGGTTTTGGGATGCAAAATGTTACCGGAAAACTGAGAATACCCGCGTTTTTCGTCACTACATGCATACACAATGCTTCCAATCTGGCTCCACGACAATGCCCCTGCACACATAACGCAGGGCTCAAGCGTTACGTATAGCGTACATTTATCAAGGTACTTGCCATTAATATAATTTTCTGCGGCTGTAATAGCCAGCATTTCAGCGTGTGCCGTAACATCGTGAAGCATTTCTGTCTGATTATGGCAGCGGGCAATAATTTTATTTTCACAAACAACAACCGCCCCAATGGGAACCTCTCCTTCGTCGTAAGCTTTCATGGCCTCATCATAAGCCATTTTCATGTAGATTTCTTCAGTCATAATAACAAAGCATTGTCTTTCTGATTTTACCTGTATCCGAACATTTACGTATCAGTTCCTGAATATTCTCTCCTGTGCGTGGATGCACCCATTGGGGTGCAATATCAAACAATGGCAAAAGCACAAAAAGCCTATCTCTCATTCTGGGGTGAGGAAGAGTAACGTTCTCTTCATTATATACAGTATCGTCCATTGCGATTATATCTATGTCCATTGTTCTTGCGATATACCCTGTAGCAGCACTTCTTATTCTGCCCAGGTTTGCTTCTATCTTATGCAGTTTAGGTAATATTTCACAGAGTTCTAACGCAGTTTCCACATGAAAAACTGCGTTGGTAAAGTACCTTCTATGCATAAAACCCCAGGGTTCCGACAGATAAACCGGAGACGCGTTAATTATCGTACCAATGCTGCTGTTTATCTCAAGGTACACCATTCTCATGTAATGAAGTCGATTGCCAACATTACCTCCCACCGATAGAAACAATGTATGGTATATAACATCTCTTTGCATGCTTAATTTCTAATATCTGATGTTTAGACCTTCTGTACAATTCAAACAAATATCAACCGATTTTCTGTCATTAAATACTTTTTTTCTAAAATCTTTCGCCTTCTCTGATGCAAGAATTTCGTTGATGCTACGTTGATTTATATTTCCAAAAGAATATTTTGCATTTTTGTCGAAGCAACAGGGAACAACATCGCCGTCAACTGTAATTACAACTGTTGACAATAACCGATAACATGCATTTTTTAATCCGCTTTTTATCTGCAAATTGCCGCTTTCGTCAACTTTGTATCGTGCATAACAAGATTTTGCAGGTACGAGTTCAACATCTTTGTGACGGTTAACCTGCAGCGATTTCAAGTGTGCTCTGTCGAATCCGATTTTTTTTGCCCAAATAAAAAAATCATGAATCTCATGTTCATTATGTCGCATAACGATAAACTGAGCCTCGGTAACCGTTGTGAATTTTTTATAGGTTTTTTTCAGGTTCATCAGTGAATTTAACCCCTCGCACAATACCGAAAAATCACCATTAACACGGTATCTCTCGTATGTATCGGGAGTAATGCCATCAACCGAGACAATCAGTCGCGACAACCCGGCACTGGCAATTCTGGAGGCCTTGAGCGATAGCAATCCGCCATTTGTTGATATGGTTGTGTGAATTCTGTTCTTTTCGGCATAACTGATTAAATTCTCAATTTCCGGATGCATAAGTGGCTCACCCTGAAAATACAAATTCGCATTAATTATGTTTGGCCTCAGCTCATCAACAATTCTTTTAAATACTTCATAATCCATATAACGGTTATCCCGCAACAATTCTCCTGACCCCAGTGTGCAGGCAGGACATTGCAGATTGCATACTGCTGTTGTTTCAATGCTAACAGCATAGTGATTACGAAAAGAGGGATGCTTTCGAAAAATTCGATTTACTGCGAAAGATAAACCGGCTTTACTGAGGTTTATAATTTTTCTCGCAGAAAAGTACCGGCAATATTGAATCGGATTTCTCACTCTTCTTATCAATTTCAAAGATATTACAATTCGGAATAAAAAAAATCACCCTTGAGCGGGTGATTTTACGTCCGTGTCGTTTTTTCAATTACTCGTTAAACATTTTATATAATTCGTCCAACTTAGGAGTCAGTATTATTTCTGTTCTTCGGTTTTTTGCCCGTGCTTCCGGGGTTTGGGCTTTATCAACAGGTAAATACTGTCCTCTGCCTGACGCAGTTAGGCGTACAGGGTCTATTTTTGAGTTCTTTAATAGAATTTTTACAATGGCCGTAGCGCGTTTTACACTAAGGTCCCAATTGTCTTCGATGTTACCGTTTGGGTGATAAGCAAGCTCATCAGTATGTCCTTCAATCATTATGTTGATATCCGGATTTTTTTCAAGAACCTTGGCTAACTCTATAAGAGCAGCTTCACCCTTTGGGTCCACATCCCATTTCCCTGATTTAAAAAGCAATTTTTCATCGAGAGAAACATAAATTTTCCCGTCTTTCATGGTTACAGTCAGCCCTTCTCCTTCAAATCCCCTTAGTGCTGTGGCAACTTTGTCTCTAAGTGCATTCATGGCAGAATCCTGACTGGCCAGAATTGCCTGCAGTTCTTTTACTTTGGCATTTTTTTCATCAATTTCCTTTTCTTTTAAATCGAGCTGTGCCTTAAGGGCCTCTAGATTTGCCCTTTCTTTATTCAATTGTGCTTCCAATAGCTTCAGCTCATCTTCTTTCTTTTGCAGTTCATCTCTTGTTTGCTGCAACATTGCAAGGGCTTTCTGAGTTTCAGCATCGGCACCCTCACGCAGCTTCGACTGGTTTTCGAGAAGCTGATCGTACAACTGGTTGATTTTATCATATTGAATCGTTAGGGTTCGGTATGCATTCCCTTTAATTGCAGTGTCGCGCTCAAGCGCCGACATGGTAATTTTTATCCGCTCCATCTCGTTTTTCAATTCATTGTTTTCGGTTGTAAGCTTTTCGTTATCGCCTTTAAGAATACTTCTTTCCTGCTCACATTGCTTTTTCAGGGAATTTACTTCTTCGAATTTCCGGGCAGGAACACACGAAACGACTGCAGCAATCATTACAGCTACCGCAATCAATGGGAACACATTTTTCGACATATTATTATTGTTTTAACAAACAAAAATACACTATTGAAGCGGCATTTATAAACTCTGTCAAAATATTTATCTACAACAGATTGTTAATCTTCTGATGAAATTTATAATCAAATTTATATAACTTTGAACTTCAAATTGAATGGTTTCCTTGTGAATGGGTGTATTAGATAAAATAAATTATCCCGAAGATATCCGCAAGCTCGACATTAAAGAATTGCCCGGATTATGCGATGAATTGAGGAGTTTTATCATTGATGCAGTATCCTGTAACCCTGGTCATCTCGGGGCTTCTCTGGGTGTTGTGGAATTAACGGTAGCATTACATTATGTGTACAACACTCCGATAGATTTACTAATATGGGATGTTGGACATCAGGCATACGGGCATAAAATACTCACCGGCCGGAAAGAAATTTTTCACACCAACAGGAAATTGAAAGGAATAAGTGGATTTCCGTCACCAAAAGAAAGTGAATACGATGCATTTGGGGTTGGCCATTCTTCAACATCAATATCAGCTGCAATCGGAATGGCTGTAGCCTCTAAGCATTTGGGAGAGTCGCGGAAAGTGATAGCAGTAATTGGGGATGGGGCCATGACAGCAGGGCAGGCTTTCGAAGGATTAAATAATATGAACATTCAGAATACCGATATTCTTATCATTCTGAATGATAATAAAATTGCCATTGACCCAAGCACAGGTTCGTTGCAGGAGTATTTCACCGATATTTCCACTTCAAAAACGTACAACAGAGTAAAAAATGATGTATGGAGAATGCTGGGGAAGGTTAGCAAATTCGGACCCAATGCTCAAGGGATAGCCCAGCGTGTCGATAATGCCATTAAGTCGTTTGTAATGAAAAGCTCAAATTTATTTGAGTCTTTGAAAATCAGGTATTTTGGTCCTGTGGACGGTCATGATGTCTTTTATCTCGTTAAAATTTTAAATGACATAAAAGGCCTTTCAGGTCCAAAACTACTTCATTGCATCACAACCAAAGGAAAGGGTTATGTACCTGCAGAAATTGATCAGACAATTTGGCATGCTCCGGGCGAGTTTGATATCGCTACAGGTACCATTATACAGGAAAAAAATATCGATAAAAAGCCACCGCGTTTTCAGGATGTATTTGGAGAAACCATTGTAGAGCTAGCTGAATCCAACTCAAAAATCTTTGGGATTACTCCTGCAATGCCCACAGGCTGTTCGCTAAATTTGATGATGGAAAAAATGCCTCACAGGGCTTTCGATGTTGGCATTGCTGAGCAACATGCAGTTACATTTTCAGCCGGCCTTGCAATTAGAGGGATGATACCTTTCTGCAACATCTACAGTACTTTTGCACAAAGAGCCTATGACCAGATAATTCATGATGTAGCCCTGCAAAATCTTCATGTTGTATTTTGCTTCGACAGGGCAGGTTTGGTAGGCAATGACGGTGCAACTCATCAGGGGGCATTCGATATATCTTACCTGCGGTGTATACCCAATATGGTGATTGCCGCTCCAATGGATGAAATAGAATTGAGGCATATGATGTTTTCTGCCCAACTCGAAAAAAACAATTTTCCCATTTGCATACGTTACCCTCGTGGCAGAGGTATTTACAACGATTGGAAAAAGCCTTTTGAGGAAATCACAATTGGTTCCGGAAGAACCATTAGAGAAGGAAACGACATTGCCATACTAAGTTTCGGATCTATCGGAATTAAGGTAACCGAGGCCTGCAAACGACTGGCAGAACAAGGCATCAGCACCGCCCACTATGATCTTCGCTTTGTAAAGCCACTCGATACAGAATTGCTCGCATCGGTGTTTAAGAAATTTAAAAAAATTCTCACCGTTGAGGATGCTGCCTTAATAGGAGGCTTTGGAAGCAGCATTCTGGAATACATTGCCGATAATGGAGTTGATGTTAAAGTGGCCCGCCTTGGCATTCCCGACATTTTCGTCGAGCATGGGAATCAGTCCGATTTATATAGTCTATGCCATTATGATATTCAATCAATTGTTGAAGAAGTAATAAAACTGAATAGAAAATAGAATTTTATTTTTAAAACATTATATTTACAAGTTAGAATTCATCAACCGAAAACTTCAATAACCATGAAGAAAATCTACATTTTATTAATCGGCGTTTTATTCACCTGTAGCGTTACATCGCAGGAAATCAAGCCTGACAGAAAATATGTTAATTTATTTTATGATGCAGAAGCCTATATGTATGAAGCAAATTACGAAGAA
>ENA-UPTA01001032-UPTA01001032.1-activated-sludge-metagenome-genome-assembly--contig:-NODE-1032-length-31679-cov-8.918733_pt1 | contig 31679 bp, 35 predicted proteins | sample MGYA00238184_ERZ773361 | MGnify/ENA primary metagenome ERZ773361 (study PRJEB29100, sample SAMN05720205) | activated sludge metagenome | isolation source: anaerobic digester from wastewater... | reverse complement strand
GGCCAGGAACGTCAAGTCGTTGTTGACGCCGGTGAGCGCCGTGGTGAGCACGGCCCTGCCCGCCAGAACCGGACTGCGGAAGTTGAGAAACGGCCCGAAGTCCTCCTGAACGCTCGACTCGATCTTGCCCGGCGCAACCTCGTCGACGCTGCCGCTGTAGAACCGAATCTCGTTCGAGGCTACCGAGTCGATCTCGACGCGCGCACCGGGCGATTGTGCGGTTTTCAGGGTGCTGCCGGTGATCTCCACGCCCTCAATCTCGCCACCGGTGATCTTCACCGCGTCGAGTTCGAGCGCATTGATGACGGCGGCCGTGACCACGGCGGCCTGCACGTCGGTGACATCGAGCTTGGCGGCGGTGATCTCACCGGCCCTGATCTTTGCGGCCGTCACGCAGTCGGCGGCGAGGTTGGCCTCGCCGACCAGAGCGACGGAGAACGGCCCGATCTCAACGAAGTCGGACCACTCATCCCTCGAGTTCTTGACCCGGAGTTTGTAGTAGAAGGGGCCTGACCCCGGGTCCTTGGGTAGGGTGACGATGTTCGTCTTCACTACCTTGATGGGGATCCCGGGTTCGAACCCTCCGGTCGACCCCTCATAGAGTTCCCAGGTGCGCCATAGGAACTCGGGGACCATATCCCAGGAGATAACGATTGACCCTAGGTTGGCCGAGGCAGTGAAGCCTGTTGGAGTTTCCGGCGGGCCCTCAGGATCGACCTCCGAGAAGTAGTTGTCGAAGGTGTAGATGCCCGAGCTCCCAGGCGCCCCAGTCGAGTTGACCCCGAGCGCGACCAGGTCACCCTGGTTGGCTCCAATCATCCAGACCGTGTCGCCGATTGTCGGTGCATACGCGCCGATGTATGCGACATCTGAGATGACCGTGTCATCTCCGCCAACCGTGACCGAGATCCTGCCTCCGCCATCGACCGACTGGACCTCACCCTGGCGCAGAACCGCAGCACCAGTATCAGCCTGAGCCTTGGTGATGGCTGAGAGGATTGACTTTGCTTGTTCGGTCTCGTTCATACCTCATCCTCCTCCCACTCAATCGCCTTCTTGTCGCGGCAGGTGATTGCTTGCGTGCCGGAGGACAGGAGCGGGGTACTCAGCGTTTGGATCATGAATCGACCCTGCAGACCCGAGCGTTCGCGGAGTACGGTGACGATGTCGCCACCATCCAAAGCAGGGTTCGGGACCGCATTGAAACTGACCTTGGCAACCACACCCAAGGACTTCCGCAGCATCGCCGCAGCGGCCTTGTCGGCCTGTGCTTTGGTGCGGATGAGTTGACTGGTCTCGACGTAGGGAACATCGCCGTACGGGCCCTTGTAGTAGGTCGGTGAAGAGGGGTCGTTGTCCATCGCCTCGCCCCGTACTGGCTTGGCATTGTCGCTCCCCTGCCCTGAGATGACGAAGTGGTTATAAGCCTCCTCGTCATCGAGTGACCGACCCAGGTCGACGAAGGTCGCGTCGTTGCCCTCGATGAAGGACCAGACCGGCTGTACCCCGATGTCGCTCAGGTCGGGTTCCAGCTGGAGAATGACCTCGCCCTCGGCGTCGAAGAAGATCTCGGCACCGCAGGCAATCGCGAGCGTCTCGCATACGGCCCAAGGGTCAGCACCGGCTTCGACCAGGATGTTGGGCGTATCCTCGGTCATGTCATCCTCGTCGGGCGTGTTGAACACCACGTCGGGCATCCGATCCTCGATGATGGTTCGGATGGCGTCGATGTAGGTGGTGCCCTTGTGGATCTTGTAGTTTTTGGTGAACACGGCCCGCGAGATCTTCCGGGCGCGGTCGTACCCAGTCAGCGATATCTGGATGTTCGAACCGTCGTCGGTGATCTCAGGGTTGGAGATCTGGAAAACCCCGAGCGGGACCAGCTCCTGACTCCCATCAACGAACTGGATCCCGCGCCAGAGTTTGATCTCGTTTCCGACCGGCCAGAGCCAGTCCTCATGCGTCCGCGGGATGAGGTCATCCACACCAGGGACGGTCAGGGTGCAGCGCCGTCGAACCGAGGATCCCCGGTCGATGGTCACCTCCCCGTCGAGGACTGGCAGGGTCCCTTGGAAGACCCCCTGCGCGTAGACTTCAGCGACAGTCACCGCGACATGGCTCTGCCTGAGCGCGGCTTCAAACTCGGGTGAGATGTCATACATCGGGCATCTCCACCTCGACTAGGTCGAGCACCCACCTGCTCGGCGATCCCTCAGGCCCGTCAGGACCGATGTACTCGTCGACCTTGACCGTGTTGACGATCTGCACGTATGAGAAGTAGTGCGGGGTCTGCAGGAGCAGGGTGGTCTTCTGTTCCTGAAGGTCCTTCATCATGTCCGCGTCGTCATCGAGTAGGATGGTTGAGATCGACAGGATCTGAGCTGTGTCGACATCGCTCACCACGATGGGGAACTTAGCGCCCATCGGGCGGAAGGTTGTCGACTGCTTTGAGAACTCGCGGGTGATCTTGTTGTCCTCGAGTTTCAGTTCCATGATGAACCCCGGGCTGAGCGGGTTCTTGAGGTACTTCTTCTCGTTGACCATCGTCACCCGCTGAGGTGCCGTTGGGTTGCTCAGGACCGGAGTCCAAAGCGGCGGTGAGAAGTGGTAGGCACAGCGAGCGCGGTACCACATCTCGTGATTGGCAGGCACCTCGTAGTCCTGGACCCAGAAGGGTGTGGTACCCTCCTGTGTGGGTCGGAAGTTAACGTTCCTGACCGGCACCCAGGTGAAGTTGTCGAAGACCAGGTTGACGTCGTAGATTTCGAGCGTCGCGGTCCCTGCTGAACCCAGTGGGTTGGCCCCGCCGATAGCAGGGATCAGGCCGAAGACATCATCGCTGAGTGGGAGCCAATCATCGACGACTGGGATGGTGAAGGTCTTGGTGACCCCGACGGTGAGTCGGTCGGAGATGTTGATGTTGTCAGCCCCACTGGTCAGGAAGTCAAGGCGCTTGTGACCGACCCAGGCGTAGAAGTACATCCCCGCAGGAAGCTCACCCAAGAGCTTCGCGGTGATCTCGAAGCGGTAGCGACTGGTACCAGGGGGTACCGGCAGGCCGCTGAAGATGCTCGGTCGAGGACCCTGGTACAGGATGTTCGGGCTGTTGTGTACCGCAGGGTTGATGGTGATGGCCACCTTCCCCGCGGACTTGACTACGCTGCCCACTGAGGTCCACACCGGGTCGAGCACCGCTGCGGGCATGTTGGCGATGGCGGGCTGGAGCTCGTCCGCGGAGTAGGCCTTCTCGAGGATGAGCATGGAGTTGTCGTAGACCTCGTCGTTGTCGGTCAACTGGAACTGCAGGTAGCCGTCGTCCTGGGTCGAGGTGTCGATGGTCAGGGTTGGTACCGCAGGCTTCGGGCAGCTCACTGTGAAGTTCTTGTAGGACCAGTCACCGGGGAACTCGGTCTTGTTCCGCCACTGCTGGAAGACCCTCACGTAGACCCGGTAAGTGCCCCCGTCCTCGAGCGGGATGGTGCACTGTCGGGTCGTCGCCTGCTTCTCGATGATTGTCGGGTAGTGCTCGTGAGTGTGGAGGTCTCGCTGAGGACGGTGGTGCGGGATGGTGATGGGGTGCCCGCCCCGTCGCTTGATGACCTCCTTCTTAGGCTCATCTGTACGGATCTCGAAGACCGCCTCGGAGGTAGCAGGGTCGAAACCGACCTGGCCATACTGGGCAGCCGAGAAGACCTTGACTTCGCTGCCTGCGTGCTCGTCGTTCTCAGCGTCGTCGTAGGTCCACTCGAAGGTGGGGAACATCGTGTTCACGACCTGGGCTTCGGTCGGCTGCTCGATGCCAGCCACCGGACCCTCGTTGTAAATCACGTCCAGACTCACCTGGTAGACTCGACCCGCACCAGTGTTAGGCTGCGTCGCCTTGTACTTCCTCGTGTAGATGAGGAGCACGATGTCGTTGTCGTCGGGACCGAAGTCGGCCTTAAGCCAAGGCTTCTTCCTCGGTGTGGTCTTCCGCCCGGTTCCCTTACGGTCGACGATAGCAGTTGACCCACCCGCCTTCATGTTCTCCTCAGCATGGAACTTGTTGCCCTGGCGGAAGCGGCTATAGAACCTCACCTGAGGAGCGGTGTTGCGAGTGTCGGCCACACGGATGCGCGGCACGACCCGGTCGATTCGACTACCGGCGGGCAGGGTGGGGACCGCGAAGCGGACCTTGATGGGCTTGCCCTGCATGTTCGAGTGGGCGCCTTGGAGGTAGGTCGCGTCGTTGAGATCGCCGAGTGCGGCGACCTTAGTACCGCCACCGGTCAGAGTCCAGTCGGCAGCAACGACCTCAGTTGGGATGACGTTGATTGTGCCGCTCATCGACTCTTACTCCCTGCTCGAGCAGCCCTCACCAACGCGGTGAGAACATCTGGTGACTTGACCTTCGACTTGATATCCTCGGCCCTGGCGGCGCGGTCAGCGTAAACGATGACCTGAAACACGTCGCTAGAAGCGTTTTGAGAGCCGTTAGGAGCGGCGATACCTGCTAGCGCGGGGGTCATATTGGGTACGCCCCTTGCGAGCCTCTGAAGGCTTCCTACGTCCTTGCCGATTCCCTTGACCGAGGAAGCCATCACATCGTTGATCTGGAACATCTGCTTCTCGATGAACGAAGGCGAGTTGATGCCCAGGCCTTTCTTGAAGCCATCCCACATCGACTTGGCGAATCCCTTGACCGCGTTGAAGGCCTCACCGATCTTGGACTTGATGGCCGAGATGGCGTTGGAAAGGATGTCCCCGACGGCCTCGGGCAGGGCCTTGATTCCATCGACGATGCCGTTGTAGATGGAGCGCCCGACATCCGCTGCAGCAGAGGCCGCGTTGGTCGCGAAGGTCTTGATCTTGTTGACCGCCGTGACTAGCAGATCCCAGAGCTTACCGGGCAGGGACTTGATGAAGTTGATGACCCCGTTCACCACTCCCTTGCCAGCAGCGATTGCCCACTTGGTTGCCCTGACCCCGAACTCGTAGACCTTGACGGCCGCGAGCAGGAGCAGGTTCCAGAGCAACCCCGGGAGTCGCTTGACGAAGTTGAGTGTCGCCTGGATGCCGCACCACACCAGCCCGGGCAGGCGCATGAACGCCGAGACCAGGGTACGGACTACCGCAACCCCGATTCTCACCGCGGTCTGTACCAGGGTGATGTGGAATCGGATGAACAACCCGACGATGAAGCCGAGCGCGAAGGCGATCTTCGAGGGCAGGCCCTTGAGGAAGTCCAGGATGGCTGACCCTGCGTCGCTGAGTGCCGCCAGGATCTTGGGGCCAAAGGCCTTCCAGGCAAGGAGGATGAGACCGACTGGGTTTATCATGGTGAGCAGGACGGTCTTCCAGTTGCCCTTGATGAAGTCGATGACCTTCCGACCCGCGTCGACGATGGCGTTGAATGCTCCATTGAGAGCACTCCAGATCTTCTTGGCGACCTGAACCACGATGCCGATTCCGTCCTTGAGCGCGGACCAGATGGTCTGCACGACCCGGCGGAAGGTCTCCGACTTCTTGTACAGGACATAGAAGGCCACACCCAAGGCGATGAGCGCGACCACGATGAGCACGATGGGGTTGGTGAGCAGGGAAAGGTTGAACGCCTTCATGGCCGCTGTCGCCTTCTTGACTGCCTCGAATCCCATGAGCGTGGTCTTGAGGGTCTTCATCGTGGAGATGAACTTCACAGTCTGTACGACGGCAATCATGAAGGTACCGCCGAGCAGGAGCAGGATGCCGATACCCAGCGTTATCTTGGCGATCCACTCCTGTGTGGCAGGGGAGAGCTCTGAGAAGGCATTGACGACCCCCGTAGCCTTCTCAGCGATGCCCTTGAGCGCATCCAGGAACGGCGTACCGATCTGGATGAGCATGGTCTCGATGGAACCCTTGAGCTCCTCGAAGGCACCCGCCAGGTTGTCCATACGAGCCTTAGCGACATCCGCCGCCTTGACCTTGCCCATGGCCCGGGACATCTTGTCGAAGCCCTTGGCACCCTGGTCGGTGAGGACTGAGGCAGCGCGGATGGCGTCAGACCCGAACAGGATCTCCATCTTCGCCAGCTTCTGCTGCTTGGTCATCCCCTTGAAGGAGTTCTGCAGGACCTGTGAGATGTCAGCCAGGGACTTGGCCTTGCCGTTCTCGTCGAAGAAGGCATTGGCTCCGTCCTTGGTGACGATGCCCAGCTGCTTCGCGAGCTTGATTTGCTTGTCGGTCTGCGGGTTCAAGTTCATCAACATGGTCTTGAGCGAGGTACCCGCGTCAGAACCCTTGATGCCCGCGTTACCCATCTGAGCGATGGCGACCGAGAGGTCGTCGAAGGAGATCCCCGCCAGGTTGGCAACTGACCCCGCCATCTGCAGGGAGTAGCCGAACTCGCCGACGTCGATGGCCGAGGCATTTGCAGCCCCTGCGATAAGGTCGGCGACTCGTGGCAGGTCCTTGGCCTTGAGCCCGAAAGCGTTCATCGCATTGGAGGCAATGGTGGCAGCCTCGGGTAGTGCGACTTCACCCGCGGCGGCAAGGGCGACAGTAGCATCAGCCGCGCCGTTGAGGATGTCAGTGACAGAGACGCCTGCCTTGGCGAGCTCCTCCATGGCGCTGGCTGCCTCGCCAGCACTGAACTTGGTTTCGGCTCCCAGGTCGAGAGCCTTTTGGCGCATGAGATCGAGCTGCTTTTGACTGGCCCCGCTCACTGCCCCGATGGCGTCTATGCCCTTCTCAAAACTCGCGGCAGCGATGGTAGCACCAGCAAACCCAGCAACGATTCCTGCGCCGGCTGCAGCAGTGGTGGCACCGAGCAGGGTGAGCTTGGTCGATGACTTCTCGATAGAAGCCATGAACCCCTTCTGCGTGGCCTTCGCCTCAGTGAAAGACTGGACCAAGCCGGAAGAATCAACTTCGATCTTACCCCGAGCGGTACCGAGGTTGTAGTCGGCCATGAATCACCTCATTTCTCCAGGCCGAAGAAAGATGATGGGTCGTTGAACTGACCGCGAGAAGGTGTCTGTTCATCACCTAGCAAGCGCGTGAGGATGCGCTGTTGTTTGCGTTCGATTTGCGCGGAGTCTTTACCATCGACGCGTTCCAACCTGCTGGTGACCTCATTCCCGAAGTAGGCGATAGCCTCGTCGAGACAGTAGGCGTCGTAGGAGTCTTCTACTCCACACAACTCACTCGGTCGAATCGACCAAGTCTTCGCCGTCCGGTACGCTGCCCATAAGACGGGCTTGTTCCGCACGAAACGACTCGAGATCCGCGGTACCTCCGACCGCGTACTGGTAGATGAAAACCTTGTCGTCGAAGTTGACCTCGTCGACGTACAGGGCCTCCTCGTCACGGTCCTCGACGTTCTCGGGGACGGGCAGGACCTTCGGTTCGATGACGCAGTAGCACGTCACCTTGTCGACGAGATCGAGGACATCCTCCAGCTTCTTGGCGTCCTCAGCGATCTCGCTGAAGTCGAGGTCCTTGGCCTTCTCCCCTGCGGCGAGGGCCTTCTGGATGATGGGCATGAGTGAGTTGGGCACCATGCCCGACTTGATGAACACCTGGATGCCAGGGCGCCGCACCAGCGCGACGTTCCCACTGGGCACCTCGAGCGGATGGCCTTTGGCCTGGGTCTTGAAGTCCTTGGCGGAACTGACCTGAGCGCGGATGTCTTCCGCGACCTTCTTGGGGAGTGCTCTCTTGGGTTTGTCAGACATGGGGTCCTTGCCCTCCTAGTTGCCTGGGTTGGATCAGCTGATGGCTGTGGCGGTCTCGTTCTGGATGAACTCGTAGACCTTACTGTCGGTGCTCGCACCAACGGCCTTACCTGAGGCCTTGGTGATCCAGAACTCACCGTCGTTCATCGCGCCCTCGACCTCGCCGTCAACGCAGCACTTGTAGAGCACGACATGGAAGTCGCCGCCACTGTCGCTGATGGCCCGACCCTCGACCTTGAAGTAAGGCCGCGCGTCAGTCGCCAGCTTGGTGTACGTGCGCTTCTGGTTGGGCGTGGTACCCGTGTCGACGATGGCGCCGCCGACCAGGATCTTGTAGGCATCCAGTGAGATGCCACCCTCTTCGAGCTCCCACTCAACGGCAGGGCCCTTGCCACGAATGGCGATGACCTTGTCGTCTCCGCGGAGCTCCTCGAAGTCCTCCGATTCGGAGAAAGAGAAGATGCGGGCGGATGGCAGAGCAACCGAGGCAGCGTACGTGCCCTCAGCGGTCATCGCCGCGATCTTCACCTCCCTCAGGCCGAATGGGAGGGGCACAGTCGTCAGTGCCAACTGAACCTCCTAGGTCCGAGAAACGTTTGGTCTCGACCATCTCCCCGTTGGAGAGGTCGAAATAGTGGAGCACGACCACACCAGGCCGAGCGCCGCAGAAGCGGCTGTTGCACTTGACCTCGAGCAGATTGTGCTCATGGATCAGACCATGCAGTTTTGCCTGGCAACGAAGTTCCATGGTCGCACTCCTGTAGCGCGCTTGCCACCGGTCGTGAGGGGTGATACCCCCGCCAGTGCGTCCGGCCGCCTCTGAACGCTTCCTACGCGCTCATTCAGCGGGTTTGTCTTCCTTCTTGGCGGCCTTGCTGACCACCTCGAACTGGTCGGGCATCAGGTGGACGAGGAAATCCGCCGTCGCCTGGGGCAGGTCGAGGCAGAAGTGGTTCGCTTCCGACCACTCGACAGCGTCCTGCTCGACTCCCTGCGACTTGAAGTCCTCGGCCGAGATCAGCCGTCGGTCAGCGGTGCCGATGTAGAGCACCTTGACCTGAGCACTGGATGGAGCCATGTAACCTCCTTTCAATGCTCGGTGTGGATGAGTTCGTAGCGGGAGTACTTGACGATGGTCCCCCGAGCGTCGTCGGAGAGATCCTCGCTATCCTCCAGCCACCTGGTCTGGTAGATGTTGTTGTCGTTGCCTTGCTCCCGGAACGCGGTTCGAAGTGCTTTCAAAGCCGCGTCGATGAACAGGTAACTGCCGGGGTCGTCATGCACCCACACCATGATGCTGAGACGACAAGCAGTTGGGATCGTGGACATTCGATTCCCGAACCTTACAACCGCGAAGGGCCGGGCGGGGGTCGGGTCAGGCACCGCGCCACCCTGGTAAACAGGGCAGGTGAGTGCTGTGTCGACCTCTCTGAAGATCCACTGACGAGGGTCGGTGTCAGCCACCCAGCCTCCCGATGATTGAAGTTAGCCCGAGCATGACCTCCGTACCCATGGAGTCGATGGTGGGTAGGATGATGGCATACTTGCCTTCCCACCTCACCTCGAGCCAGATCCCGTAGGGCATCTGATGGTAGAGTACGATGGTGTACTCGTCGGGACTGGAGAAAGCGGAGGTCGATAGCGAGTTCCGCGCGTTCGATGTCTGGTCGGTCCAGGGTGCGTTCTTCTTCATGGCGACTTCGCACTTGTCCGACATGAACTCCATCCAAGCAGTGACGGCAGCGTGTAGTTTGACCTGGAAGATTGCCATCCCTGGTGTCAGGGTATCGCTCGTCCACTTGAATCGGTTACCAGCCATCAGACCGCTCCTTTGAGCCTCACATGAGCAAGCACTCGGTAAGACCGGTCGGCGTCGATTGCATCGACCTCATAGCGCAGGTTGTCGAGCGTGAACTCGTCGCCCACTTCTAGATCTGCGGTGTGGGCTCCGAGCAGAGTGCCGGTCTCGACAATGACTTCGTCATTCCCCGTCCCCTGAGATATGGGCAGGGGTCGGATGAACTGGAAGTCTTGAGGATCCAGCAGGTTGGAGGCCTCGATGTAGCCCCCTGCTCCATCAGACGATTTGGTGCCTCGGTCGAGGGTGATTGGCTGACCGCTGTCGAACAGTAGTGCACCAATGCTCTTCCGCATAGCGCGGAGACTCGAGCCCCTCATCGTTGGATGGATTTGATCCGCACCTTCCGAGCATCGGGCGCGCCGGTCGTCAACGACCCGTAGTGCTCAAGCTCGGCCAGTGCTTGCTTGTGGAGAGCGCTGAGGTTGCGACTGCTTCCACCCTCGGATACATCGACCAGGTGGGAGTACTCGGCCGCCTTGATGCGCCAACCCTCAGCAGCGGCAGCGAAGACCGATTCAGACCCCGCTAGGAGGTCGGTGACCTGCGCGTCGGTGAAGAAGGTATCAGCAGCGGTGCCGCCCTCAGGGATACTCTCCCCAAGGTAAAGCCGCAGGCGTTCCGAGTCGGTCATCGCTTAGTCCTCCTCGTCCGCCTTGTCCGCCTCGACGAGGCGGGAGATGAGCTCGGCACGAGTGCCTTCGATCTCAAGGTCCCTGCTCTCGCAGGCCTTGACCAGGCGATCTTTGCGCCACTCATCGTACTTGCTGGTCGAGTCGTCGTCGCCTTCGCCGTCGTCAGCGTCCTGGGAGTCGTTCTCAGGCGGTTTGACGGGCGGCGAGGGTGCTGACTCGGGTGACCAGTCATCGGGGATCCTACAGCGTTCCTTGAGGTACTGGATGTCCTCGTCGCTCCAGGTCTCCGGTGCGGTCATGTCGATCTCTCGCGACATACTCACCTCTTCTTCTTCAGGTCAAGCCCTCCCCCACTCAGCGAGCAGGGGAGGGCTATCAACCTTGGTTGGATCAGACGTAGGCCGCCGGGATGTCGTAGTTACCGGCCGCCTTGACCTGCATGACCACACCGGCACCCCGATGCCGGACAGCCGCGCCGAGACCGTGACGGTAGAATGCGTCCGTCAGCGGGTAGTCGTTGTCGCGACCCTTGACCAGCTGCAGACCGCGGAGACTCGTCTGCTCGTGCTCGCGGATGCCGACGAGGTTGCCCAGGTTCTTCTCGCCGCCGGTGACGAAGGCGAGCATGTAGTGGGCAGGGATCCAGTCCTCTTCCACCACGTGGAAGGGGCCGTAGGTGCCGATCTCACCCGGCACTTCTCCGCCAGGCTGCCCGACGATGCCCATGCCCTGAGGCATGATGACTCCGCCGCCGTAACCAGCCTTCGGGATGAAGTCGTACCGAGTGCCCGGGGTCGTGATCCGGAAGGTGCGGATCGTGGCACCCTCCACGCGGTTGACCATCAGCACCAGCTTGTACCCGCGGTTGATGGTGTAACCGTGGTGGTAGAGGTGATCCTCCATGTCCTGGAGGTCGCCCGCGTCGACGGTCGCCGCACCGCTGACCAGGTAGTGGGTGTGGTTGCCGAGGTGGGTGGTGTTCTTCCACTGCGGCGGCACGGTGCCGTCGGCGTTGTACAGGCGATAGCAGTTGACGGCAACGTCGTGGATGTTGGCCACCACGTTGACGTTGTTGAAGATCGCCTTGAGGACCTGCAGCATCTGCAGGCGGCTGTCGGCCGCGAGGGCCTCGTTGTTGAGCGACTCGACCTGAGCAGCCTGGGCCTCGGCGAGGAACTTCCAGGTGTAGCGGATCGCTAGGTCGTACCACTTGAACGGGAAGCCCATGATGAAGGGCGTGCCGTTACGGATGCCGACCGGCTCTCCGTACTCGCTCGCCTCTTCGAAGTCCCCGCCGGTCGGGTACAGGATGCGCTCGGTCGGCTTCTCCACCTTGTAGGTGAGGAAGTTGACCAGGGCGTCCCCGTCCCGGTTGAAGATGTTGAGCGTCTGCTGGAACTCGCTCCACATCCGGTTGAGGTCGGCGCCGTCCGCGGTCTGCGTCAGGACCGAGCCCTCGGTGTTGAAGCCGCGCGTATCGTAGCCGCGGATGACCTCAAGCTGCCGGAGCAGGGAGGCCGAATGGATCTTCGTCAAGTCTCTCCCTCCTTAGGTCAGGTCGAGGTAGGTGATGAGCAGCTGGTTGTTGGTCTCGTCCGTGCCTGCCGCCTTGACGAGCTTGGCGGCACCAACAGCGTACTCAGAGGTGCGGTCGACTGCCGTGGCGATGGCAGCCTTGGTGGTGAGAGCGATGACCGAAACGAGCTCATCGCCCACTGCCATCTCGGCGACGTCGACGTCGGTGGCAGCGGCGGTACCGTCGGCGAGCAGGGTCTTGAGGAACCCGCCTGCCAACTTGGCCTTGGTGACCGCGCCGGCCTGGATCGAAGCGGTGTCGACCGAGAGGGCCGCCAGCGCCGTGAGGTTCTGGACGTTCACGATGAGGCGTGTCGCCTCGACGGTCGAGCCCAGCTGGACATCGGTCGCGGCCAGAGCCTCGAGCGCACCGGTGACGGGATCGGCCCAGTAGGTGGTGCCGGCGTCGAGGCCAACGGCCTCGACCAGCTCACCCTGGATCATCACGTCGACGGTCTCACCCGCGACTCGGTTCACGGGGTCGCAGAGGACGCCAATGACGCCCGTCTGGCCCGCACCCTCGACCACGAGACCGTTCGCGTCCAGTCCCACACCGATGGGTGTGACCGAGCCCGGACGGTCCGCGGCGAGCTTAGCGCGGAAGCCGTTCTTCCACTTGTCGATTCGTGCCACTGTGTTGAACCTCCTAGGTTCAGGTTAGCGGCGGAGGGAGGGGTACTTCTCTCGGAGGGCTTCCTCCGTCGTTTTCCCATCCGCCTTCTTCTTGCCTCCGAACTTGGACCCTGAGGGAGGAAGCGCCTCGCCTTCGGCAAAGATCAGGTGGGGCTTGGCCTCGACGAGAGTCTTCACAGCCTTCTCGACCGAGTCCTTGTCCACCTCCCGGGTCTCCTCGTCGATCTCGATGTCGTCCCGGTTGACCAGGCGCAGTACGTCGTCCGTGTCGCGGAACTTGTACTTGCCTGCCAGGTGCATCAGTTGAGAGTCGATCCGGGTGGTGATGATCTCCTGCTTCAGTACGTCGTTTTCGCTCTTCAGAGCCTGTTCGGCCTCGCGCACCTTGTCGAGCTCGCTCTTGTCGCGGTCGTCAATCCCCTTCTTGAAGTCCCGGAGTCCCTTGAGTTCCTTCATCAGGGTCTTGTTCTCGCGACGAATCTTGCGCATCGTCTCGGTGGCGGTATCCGGCTTGTCACCGCCGGCGTCGGTGCCGTCGTCCCCGTCGTCGCCCGAGTCGCTCGAGCCATCATCCGAGCCGTCGTCCGCGTCGTCCGAGTCATCCTCGTCGCCGTCGAAGCCCATGATGAACTGCAGGTCTTCCGGGATATCGTAACGCTTGCGCATCTCGCGCTCCTTTCGGGGGCATCACGCCCCACGACAGGGCCCAGCCTAGGATCGCCCTAGGCCGAGCAGGGAAGTAGGTCAGGCCGCGTCGCGCGGCACGAAGAACAGGCCCCCGTCACCCTTGACTGGGTGGTCGTGAATCACCTCGTTGAAGATGATTTCCCGGGGGATCTTCTTGAAGGCTTCGCAGTAGTGGAATCGCTCGAGGGTGTCAGGGTCCTGACTACCTCCGCGATACCGCCTGCAGGCGAAGCACTGGGGTTGGATGCTGGTCATGGCTTACCCAACCAGAGTCGGATTTCTGCCCTGAGCTTGTTGGGCATGGGCTTGGCGGCAGGGAGCTTGAGGAACTCCTTGACATCCGCCTTCTGCAGTTCGACCGGGTAGTCGTTGATGCCGTAGGCGATGAGGAAATCCTCCAGTGTGGTCACTAAGTGACCCCCGTAGTAAAAGTCCCATCGCAGGGTCGAGAGCCAGTCGGCATTCTCCAGGTCGTCATCTATCGTGGTCACCTCATACACACCTCCTGGCAATCACAATACCACCTCCCGTGCTGGGAGCAATGGTCTTCATTCCCCTCAGTGGAACATCATTACATTGCCCTCAGTATCCAGGATGACCCACTCTTGTTCATTGAGGCATCCAAAGCCCGTGCGGGCTGTACCGAGGACCCTGCTCCGAGGGACTGTAACCTTGGTCAGGTGCTTCCCGAATCGACGAGCAACCGACTTGCTCAGGGAGAATGAGGAGCAGGGCTGCAGCGGCAGTCGATCCTTGATTGTACCAGTGGGTGTAATGTCGTTCCACTCAGGCCCGTGAAGGTTCATCCCGCGCCAGAGCTCGACGTATTCCACACCGGCCTCTTCAAGCTCCCTCTGGGTGTGGTCGTACATACCCCGGACGAAGCGTCGGATTTCGGCCTCGTGAAGGTCCCAAAGGGCATCCAGGGCGGCCTTCGCCTCGTCGCTTACCGTACTCAGGCGCTCGACCGTGCTGAGGTCAAACTCCTTGGCCACTGCCCGCTGCACAAGCAGGGAAAGCGGATGGTTGTTGCTCGAGGTCGCGGCCCAGGTCGCAACGCAGTCACGCGAGAGCTGCATCCCGATGGCCTCGTTGATTTCATCTATCCGATCCATGGGGACCAGCTTGATGTTGTAGTGGCGTCGGGAGTACTCCTCGAGCGCGTCATCCAGGGTCCGCCCGTGGAGCAGGTCGCCCAGCATCTCTCGCAGGTCCTTGGGGCCCTTGTGCACCATCTCCCCGCTGACGCTGTTGATGACCATACAGTAGTCGTTGTTGCCCATCACCTCTGAGAACTTGACTCCATCATCCACCCCGTGTGAGACGTTGTGGTAGATCCCCTTCGCCTTCTTGAGCTCGCCGATGATGTCCTCGTAGAACTTGACTACATCGGCCGCAGGCATCTTCCCATAAACCTCGTCATGCAGGGCCTTCTGGATCGACTTCTTGGCGTCGACCGCAGTGGGGTTGCCCTCCTTGAACCATCGCTTGGCCTTGGTCTGATTCCCGCGCGGAGGTGCCTTGATTGAGAAGGTGTCGGGGGTCAGGTCAGCGTTCTTCCGAGCCCAGGCCTTGAACAACTCCTGCTGGTCATCCATCCACTTCTTGTACACGTCAACCTGACGCCTACGCAAGTAACTGTCGTCGACGTCAATCCCGCGGTTCCTCAGGTACTTCAGAGCATAGTAACTGTCGAAGTTCCCAGGTGCTTCGGTCTTGTAGTACTCATCTAGGAGCTTCTTGATGTCGTCGTCTACACCCTTGATGAGGTCGACTTTAGTTGGGTCGATCTCAGGCTTTTCCGCGGGGGCTTTACCCTTGCCCCTTGCCGCCCGAGCGGCCTTGCGTTTCTCGGCCTTGATCTCCTTGAGACGACGCACCCAGGCAGTTCGAATCATCTTGATCTCATCTGCACCCAGGTCATCGAACCCCTTTCCGCCAAACCACTTGGCGACGAAGGATTCGAACTTCTGGTTGGCGGCGATGCAGTCGTCGATGTCGTGGGCTACTTCAACCCAGTACTTGTCGAGCAACTGCACCTGAGGATTGTCGACGTCTAGGTTCTCCCAAGGATGGAGCTTGATGAACTCCTTCTGCGTCTGCCCCTGGTACTTCCCCTGAGTGTAGTGGGAGTAGTTGTGAGAGATCTTCCACTTGTAGCTCCACTTGTAGCCACCATCCGGCAGGAGTACCGGATCTTTAGGCATGGCACCTGAGGGGAGCTTGACCTCGAGTGCGTCGACTTCCTCGAACACGTCGTCGATCTTCTTGCCCTTGTCAACCTTCTTCGGTACCTCAGGCACCTCGACCGGCTTGGGTGGCTCTGGCTTGGGCTCGGGCGGGGTGAGGTCGATCTTCACCGTTGGCTCGGGCACATCCAGGTCGAGTTTGATCTTCGACAGGTCGTCGATTTCCACACCCAAGTACCGGTACATGGCGCGCTTCTGCTTGAGCCCCATGCCCGAGTACTGACCAGCCTTGGTCCAGACCCACTCGATGGGGTCCATGAAGTCCTCGCCCATGACGAGGTCGCCGCCCTTCTGGTAAACATCCCAGAACTGGTCGACTGCGTGGAATCCCTGCTTGTTACCGCGGATCAGCCAAGCCTTGGCCTCATCCTTGGTCATGGTCAACCAGTACTCGTCAGGCAGTTCCCCGACGACCTTCTCGTAGTGCTCGGGGAACTTTCTCATCATCCACTTCTTGATGACTTCCTGAGCGCTGGGCCCGTCAGGGAACTTGGACTGCCCAGTCTTGTTGATGAGCGAGGCAAGCGACTTCGGCCCAGAGGGCTTGTTGGTCAGGATCGCCTGGTCCATGGCAACGACCTGATCCTTTGTGAACCAATGCGCCTCGAGCGTGTCGATATCGTCAAACCCTATCGTTTTCTGAACGCTCGTAGAAGCGTTGATAACGGCGTCGGGTATATCACCCTTGACGATAGGCGCGTACTCGCTCAGAACGCCTTCAGACAGCTCGTTCGTGTGCTTGATGACATCCGGGTGATTCTTATAGGTGGGGTGCTCGTCCATGACCCACCTGTAGATGTTATCAAGGTTGAACGCGTCGGGGTTAGGGGCATCAGCCTTCTGGCTGATGATGTAGTCAAGCAGGTCCTGTAGGTCATGCTTGTTCTCGTTGTTCCAGGCCCAACCCAGGTTGCCCTTCTGTTGGGGCGTGAGTTGCTGGTTCTTCTTGAGTTTGACCTTGTGCCCGATAACCTTGACCGGGGTGACTGGCTTGACCGAGGACTCCCACAACTCGGGGTGGTGCCACTTGAACCACTCATTCATGTCCTCGACCGAGTACTTCTTCTCCCAGCCGAGATACTTGAGCAGGTCCTCGGGTTGCTTCATGCCCTTAGTCTCGATGAGCCAGTCAAGGTGGTCAGAGTCAGCGTCGATAACCTTGCCCATAAACTGAGGCTTCAGTTTCGGCGCTTCTTCAATGACTTCCTCAACAACCTGCTTGCTGAGCTTGTCAAAGACGTCGGGGTGGCGATACTTGAGCCAGTCCTTCATGACCGATTCAAGCTCAGGGCGACCAATGGCATCCGCTAGTTGCTTGGTGTCGTGGATACCCGCCTTGACCTTGATGTTCAGGAGGTTGATGTCCTCCTTCGTGATCTTGTTGGCTGCCTCGAGCTTCCTCGCCTTGGCACGGCGGATCTTTGCCAGCTTCTTCTCATCCTCGTCGACTAGGTACTTCCACCCATTCTTGCCGAGGAACTTCTTCTCGCCAGGGAAGGGCTTGTAAGGACCCAAGTCGGGGTCCTTCTCAAACAGCCGATGGCGTAGTTTGATTGCTTCCTCAGGGGTAAGGTCGACGTGATAGAACTCGCGGACGTTGTGGATTGCCCCGTCAAGGGTGTCGTACTTCTTACTTTCGCAGAAGGTCATCTCAGCGATCTCATCGAGCAAGTCAGGATCGTCGACATCGCTCAGTTTACGCAGCTTCTGAGCATCCTCGATGACCTCCGAGGCCTTAGTAGCAGCGCGGCGCTTGGGCACCACACCACCGAGGTGGCGATAGAATCCCATGACTACCTCGTCGAGCCCCTGCTCACCACTCTCACAGAGAGCAGCGAATACCTCAGCCATGAACTCCTCAGGGGAGTACGAGGCGTATTCCGAGGGGAAGAACCCATACAGGTCCTTCTTCTGCCCAGGCGCCCACTTCTGGTACTCGTGTGCCCGCTCCAGTCCGATCTTCTTGACGTTGAGCCAGTGACCAAGCTCATGCCTGACGGTGTGGAAGGGGCTACTGGTCGAGGTCCAACTCCCAAGGTCTCCCGCCAGGGAGTCCCAGGCAGTCGACCGCAGGTCGATAGCCAGAGTGTTGTTGGTTGAGTTGAACGCGGCTCGAACCTGCTTGGCTTTAGGTAGACCCGGGATACCGTTGGAATAGAACTGAACCTTGGGCCGGTCAGTCAGGTCAAGGCCCGGGAAGTCGAAGTTATCGAAGAAGTCATCTAGCGACTCATCAACCAGCCGGACCGCGTTCTCGATGCGCTTAGTAGGAATGTCTGAGAAGTCACCAATCAGGTCAGTGTCCCAACCCTTGTCTTTGAGAACCTTTGTGAACTCATTACTCTTGGCAACCTGCTCGCTTACGTACTTCATAAGCCAGTCAGATTCCTGCTTGCTGAGCCCCGTACCTCCAGTGTCGGCTACCTTCTTGAGGAGGTCAGCATAGGAGGGCTTGACCTCGTCAACTAGAACTAGTTGCTCTCGAGTAAAGGCCAAGATGTAATCAGGGCCATCTGTCTGATGGGCAATCAAGCCATCATAGCCCCTTTTTAGAAGGGCCTCTCGGGGTTCAAGATCTCCCCCATAGGCCTTCATCCACTTGTTTAGGCCGGGGAATCCATCTACTTCTAAGGGGTTCATAAGTCGAGTAGCAACGGGGACTCGAACTGAAGAGAACCCTAGGCCAAGACCTTCTCCACTTCTCTCTGGAGTGAGATAGATCCCTTTCCCATAGATTCCATCAGAAACCCGAAAGCCTTCCTTCCCAATACTCTCTACCACATCTGCTTTAGTGGTGAAGTGGTAAAGAGTTTGATCTCCATAGTAAGACCCCTTACTCCAAATCTCTATCTCAGGGGGAGTCATCCGGGGTTTCCATTGGGGAAGACTATCAGGGATTTCGGGGGCCTTGGTTGGGGCTTCAACTACCGGCTTCTTCTTGACCACATCACCTGCATCCAACTTCTCGGCAATACGCTTGATGCGGGCAGGGTTCTCGACATCGACTAGTCCTTGCTCCTTAGCGACCTTAGCAATGGCCTTCCAGGAGGCACCTTCACCCTTCATCTTCCTGACGAGGTCGTCAAGCTGGGGTGTGGATGCCATAGCAGCCCACTTGCCCAGGTCGTCCACACCAAACTCGTGGTGGAGCCCTTGCTCCTTGAGCCAGCCGTTGTACTTCCCCTCGAACAGGTTGTCGATGAACTTCTCGTTCGAGGGCAGGGCGGCAGTGATGTAGCAAAGGCACTGCGGATGAGGTTTCGAGGGCACCTCCGCCTTGTCCCAAGGCGACTTCTCAGCGTACTCGTCACAGATGTCATGGCGGGGGTGAGAGCCGCTGAGGTTCCAGTCGATTCCCTCAACCCAAGGCCGCTTCTTCATCTTCTCTTTGACCGTGTCGTGATACGCGTTGTTTATCTCGGTCCTAGCAAGCCGCATGGCGGCGTATGAGACCCCGCCAGGGGTATCAGGCGAGATGAACCCGCGCACCTCCGCAGCGATCTCCTTGGCGCTCCTGCCCATGGCCAGCGATTCATCGATGATACGACCCACCCGGTTCACCGTGGCGACGTCGTTCATGTAGACTCGCTCGCTGAGCTGGAACCCGAAGCTGTGTCGGGTCACGATGGTCTGGGCCGCCTTGATTGCATCGCGGTCCATACCCTCGGCATACCCCAGGATAGCGGCGACCGGCATACCGGTCAGCGCATCCAGGTCGTAGGAGTGATCCATGGCCAGTCTGGCGGCCTCGAACATCCCTTGCCGAGTTGCATCCCCAACCGTGTTCCAAAGTTTGCTAGACAGCGTCCTAAGTTGCTGCTGAGCGATGGTCAACTGAGCGCGCCTTGTGGCCGCCCCGATGCCAGGCTTGTCAAGCATGGATAGGACGATCTTCTCGGCATCGACCCCTGCGGACCTAAGGACCTGGGCAAGCTGGCGGTTAGAGATTCCCTCCGTTATCCGCAGCGCCTGTATCGTCGCTGCCTTCCCCAGTTCCTGTGGCTCCATTGGCTATCTCCTGGGCGAGGAATGAAGTACCTTACCGTAGGGTTGCTTCTCCGATACTATGAGGTCAAACCTACATCAGGAGATCTCATGGGTAGCAGGGCTGATTATCTTCGGGAATATCGAGCTACTAAACGAGAGAAGTATCGAGCTCGGAACAAGCAATATCACAAGGACCATGCGGAAGAGATTCATGGTCGTCATGCCCGAAATCGTGAGACTAATCGGGAAACCCTAGCCACTAAGAGAAAAGCCAAGGTTCGTCGATTCAAAGCCACCCTTGAAATCTGGAAGAAGGCCCAAGGGTGTACTGACTGTGGTACTCGTGAAGGGAAACTGGAGTACCATCACCTTGACCCTAAGACCAAAACTCGTTCTATCTCTAGCATGGCAACCTGCTCCTTGGAGGCCCTGCTAGACGAGATTGCCCTCTGTACGGTCTTGTGCGCTACTTGTCACCGCATCCGGGACATCAGATGAGGTGCCACTGGCAATTTCTTGGGCGATTCGATTGCCCGCGAGGTCCTGAGCATCCGTCATCTTCGCGGTGTCAGCGACGATCTGGTCGACCATGTCCTCAGGGAAGTTGTACCCGAGTTTCTCCAGCTCGGCCAAGAAGAAGGCGATGGAGATGGCCTTGAGCTCGAGCATCTTGCAGAGCTCCTCGAACTTCGCCTTACGGTCGAAGGGCAGCTTGTCGCCCAGCGCCGGTTCGATCTTGACGGTGGTGAAGTCCTGCCCCTCGTAGGCCCTGTGCCACCGGGTCCAGTCGAAGAAGAGGTTGTCGAGCACGTCCAGCCCGTTCTGGTCCCTCTCCTCGACCTTGGCGAGCATGGGCGAGAACTTGATAGCCAGGGCCACACCGGATTCAGCGGTCGACACGTCGATGGCGTTGGGCCGGAAGGTGCCTGCAGCCTCGAAGAGCTTGTTCTCGAGGTACTCCAGGTGGTCTTGCATCGGGGTGATTGAGCCCACCCCATTGACCCTCTCGAACTTAGCGCCCGGGGTCAGCTCGAGTACCTTCGCAGCACCGAGGATCCAGTCCGCTTCCTTGTTGTCCTCGTCGACCGGCGACCCCGAATCCGTCGCATATACTCCCAGCCCGTCGAGGGCCAAGGCGAGTTCCTCATCCGAGATGCTCTGGTTGACTGCTGAGAAGATTCGCTCAAACCCACGAAGCTCACTGCTCCCGAATGGTTGACCTTGCCAGCCGATGTTCTGGAAGTGGTAAACGGGGATGGTATCGATTGGCGCAGGCAGGTTGGCCAGCGGCAGCAACACTCGAACCGGTGTCGCGTCCCCCTTGAACCACTTGTCCAACTCGTAGACCGCCTCCTCCCTGGTCACCACACGAGGCGCGCCAGGGGAGCTCTGCTCGAGGTAGCGATACGTCAGCTTCTTGACGTAGGTCTTACCGTCGGCAGGATCCACGAACTGGTCGACGAGGTGAGCTCCAACGACCTTGTCGAGGTCATCGTCGTCGGGGATCGGGAAGTACATCGCCGGGTCGACTGACACCAACGAAAGTCGCCGACCTGCGGGAGCTGCAGGATCGGCGGTCAGGTGGAGTACCCAGTCACCCCGGGTGACCCCCGAGTGCTTGGCGATCTGGACCTTCGAGTAGAACCTCTCGCGCCTCATGAAGTCCTCTAGCGCGAGCTTGGCATCCGGGTTGGCTTCGGGGTTGGCGAGGCCGATGGTGAGACCCTTCAGCAGGTAGTGGGCCGTGGTGTCGACGATGGTGCGCGGGTTGGGGATGTAGATGGGCTTGTTCTCATCTCCTCGAGCGACCAGCTTGAAGGTGTCGGGCACTCCCCAGTAGATCTGCTCATAGAGCTGGTATGAAGCGATCCGCTCCTGCTCATCCTTGGGCACCCAGGAGGGCAGCGTGGCGGAGAGCTCAGTCTTTGACCCTATCAGCGGGAGTACCGTCGAATAAGGGGTCATGGTTCCTGCGGGCATCTACCCTCCTAGGCTCTGATCCTTGCCTTCTTTATCCGTGCGTGCTGACGACCCTCAGGAGCGCCGTAATAACCTTTCATAAATCTCCCGAGTGCCTCCGGCCCATGGTTGTTCTTGTCGAGCGGGTTTTCCGAGTCGTTCTTGACCTCTGAGCGATGCTCAGGCCACCTGTACCCTTCTCGCATCTCCCATGCCAGCTGGGTGCAGCGGCGGTCGATTCGCATCCAGGGTGTCTGCTTCTCTATGGGTGCCTCAGGCGGGTAGGTCTTGAGCTTGGAGCGGATGATCTCTAGCCGCGTCTTGATGGGCCCTCCGGTGTTGGATGAGAAGGGCTTTTTGAGCATCCTCGCCAGGGTGTTGGTATCATCCGGCTCGGCAGGGTCGGGAAAGAACCTCACCAGGTGTGGCATCCAGGGGTGGTCCTTGAGTTCCTGCGCGATCTCGCTGGTGTCCTTGCCGGTGATGTAGTGCTCACCGAGGACCGTGATGTTGTCGAAGACATCGACCTGAATCCAGAGCCACACAAAGGGGTTGGTGAAGCCGTAGTCGACCGCGGCATAGAGGGGATACCGGGCATCGAAGTCAAGGTCGGCGAGATGGATCTCGTCATCCCATTCCTTCATGACCCTGCCCACCCGCTCGACGAACTCCGCACCGTACTGCCTGCGGAACTCCTCGTCGGTCAGGTCGGCTCTTGCCTCTTCGATCTCCGGGTCGAACTCCCCACCAGGGAACATCACCGTGTTGGTCCAGCTCGGCATCCGCCAGGACTTCCAGGTGGGGTAGCGCTCACTCAGGCCGCGCTGCCAAAGCGCGTAGAGCAGGGAGGTGGGTGACGGCCCCTCAGGAACCCCGGAGTGAAGCGACCACCCCTTCTTGTCCGACAGGGCAGGTCGGATGTACTCGGTCCAGGTCTTCCTCTTCTGCCGCCCCGCCTCCACCATGAGTACGAAGTCTAGACCTTCACCGGTCAGGGTCTCGGGGTGAGCGGCGGAGCGGCATTGGAGGTCCCAACCCCACTGGGTTTTGATGTGCATGTTCCCAGAGTCGGGGTTATTCAGGAACTTGGTCGAGACCATGTCCACACCGAGCCGCTTGAGCGAGTCGTAGATGACTCGGAACTCCTTCTCGCAGTCGGAGTAGTTAGGCCCGACGATCCAGCCGGTTTGGGCCTGCCCATAGCGGTTAGTCACGAAGCAGGTTGGCTCCGCTTCCTTGCCACCCATGAGCGACTTGCCCCACCGTCGTCCGTTGCAGAGGACGCGGTGTCGACTCGGATCGTAGTGGATTGCTGCTTGACCCTCGTGGGGCTCATACTCGGTTTGGGCGAAGTAATCCGCCTTGCTGAGTACCTTCATTCATCCCCCTCAGAGGGCGTAGGACGTGTTCTGAGGCGCTTGGGCTACCTAACGCGGATAGCACCCTTGGCGTGGTAGGTTTCGGGCCCCTGCGTCTTCTCGTCGCGGTGCACCCTCTCGAGGGTCATCGTGCCGTAGGGCTTCATCACGTGAAGGTCGGCAAGCACCTCGCCGATCTCATTCGCCCCATACTCCTTGAACACGATGGCAGGGAAGGGCTTGCGATGGTGGTCCAGGTAGATGACGATGTCGCCTGTGCCGAGCATGGTCAGCGCTTGATCTCAGCGCACTGACGCTGGGCCCACTTGGGAAGCTGGGCATAGACGTCCTTGGGCGGCTGCATCGTCGACTTCGGGTGCAGGATGTACCAGAAGAGCTTGGCGGCGGGGTAGTTCGCACCCACGTCGACCTTACCGCGCAGGTTGACCGCCTCGTGGTCGGTGATGTTGCGAAGCGAGAGGTTCGGGCACTTCCGGTCAAGCCAGAGAATCAACTGGGCCACCCGCTTGATCTGCAGGTTCGGGTAGTTGTCGCTCAGCTTGCCGGTGTTGCACTGCTCGATCCCGATGGTGTGGGTGTTGACGTACCGCTCCGAGGGGCTGATCCGACCATCGTGGTTGAAGTCGTATCGGGCGGTGCCGGCATGCCATGCCGCGCGCTCGAGTGAGACGCCCTGGATGGTGTAGCCATTGTCGCCCACGATGAGATGGGCTGAGGCCTCGGTCGACGGTCGCGCCAGGTACTGGGCCACACCGATGGCCGAGTCGCCAGGGGATGCCGTGTGGTGCAGGATGACGCCGTAGACGTCGCGAATCCCGTTCGGCCGGTTGCTCCAGTTGGGCGACCAGATCTTCTTGTTGATGAGGGTCATTCCTTCTCTCCTCGCATGGCCCCGGGATAGGGCTCAGCTTCGGGATCCTCAGTGCCGGTCCGATAGACCAGGCGGAGCTTCTCCGCGGGGGTCAGCGACCTCTTGTCCTTGGTCGGCACTGTACTCGGGTTGACTTTCTCAGGCTCGAACTCGCTCATCTCAGAACCTCACTGCCATGACGATGGACAGGATGATGACAGCCCATCCAACGATCCCCATGAGTATGCCGTTGAGGCATCCCCGAGCAGGGGCCAGTGGATCGCCCTCCACCCTCTCCTGCTCCTCTCGTGGAGTGGTCATGGGATCTGGTAGGCGGCCACCGTCACCGAGGTCACCTCTGAGTAGTCGACATAGACGGTGCCATCCGCCTGGTTGTAGTTGCCGTTGAACGGACCGATGATCTTCTCGGACGCGTTGGCAACCGCGACCACCCGCTCCTCGACCGCCAGGCCGTCGACCTGGATGGGTGTCTGGATGGTCACGTTGATGGGGCTGGCGCTGCCGTTCTTCACGTGGAGGACGGTCTTACCATCGCCGGGGATGGAGGCCCCACCCACTGCGTTGGCGGCTGCGAACGAGGGCACGAACCCCGTCGGCGCCATGGTCTGCGGTACTATCGCGGTTCTCGCCATTAGAACTCCTTCCACTCTCCTGTTGGGATGGCTACAACGCCATACCGCAACCCTTCGACCCGGCACTCGAGGTCGCCCTTCGATGGCCCTACCAGGCCAGAGGGGTGAGTGTGCCAGATGATGAACTCTTCTCCGACCCCAAGGTCAGTGTCAAGCTTCTCGCGGACCTCGTCGGCATCCACGATATAGGACCGTGTTGGGTCCGAGGAGATGTTCTGCAGTTCGATGACCTTGCCGCGCTCGGTCACCACACCGCAGGCCTCGTTCGGGTAGCGCTCATGCCCGATCTGGCACATCACCTCGAGCAGTTCCGGGGTTAGTTGCATGGATCTTGTCCTCTGCTGCCTGCAGTTGTTCCAGCGTGAGAACGCCTGCGTCGATAAGGGCCAAGCGCAGTACCGGGTCGAACGGCAGGGAGGAGACCCTCACCTCCATCGCAGGGGGCTTCCTTACCAGCCCCTGCCCTGGCCCCGCGAACATGTGGATCGCCTGGTTGTCGACGTGCCACTGGCGGTCATTCCCACACAGGCTGCAAAGGTCGTCAGAACTCATCCTCGACCTCCCCCAGGTTGGCTGTGAACTCGAGCAGAATGAGGTCGATATCCTCCCCTGCCTGAGCCCTTCTCATCATCTCCTGCAAGGTCGAGGTCGGTATATCCCACCAGACCTCATCCTCGTCAGTCGTCGTCGTCATCCCCTCCAGCAGGGAGCTGCTCGCATCCCTGACTGGCGGACCCGTCTGGGTTGACCATTGCAACTCCCAGGAGAGCCTGAAGCCGGATGCTGATGTCCCCTTCGATCTCCTGCTTGGGCTTGCCGAGCAGTCGGTCGATGAGGTACTTGCTGATGTCGACCTTGACTGATGCGGGCACGACGGGCTTGCCGTTGTCATCCGTCGAGTCATCGTCAAGTATCTCTCGCAGGCGGTCCAGGCTAGGCTCAACAAGCGATCCAAGGCGCCCGACCACAAGCTCTCGATGCCTCTTCCTGGCCGCGTCGCAGATCTCCGGCGTAATCCACTGAGGAGGGCGGCCCCTGAAGTCGCCCTTCTTGTTCCTGGGGCGGCCCATGGCCAGTTCTTCCTCATCCCACTCCTCCATGGGTTTGTGCAGCTCAGCGATCTCAGCCTTGAGCTTTTTCTCGAGGCGTTTGGCTCGCTTCCTGACCTGTTGCGGTGACTGGGATAGGTCATCTCGTTTTTTCATGGCCACCTAACCACCCTGAACACTGTCTCATTTACCCGGCCACCGGACCAAATAAATAACTTCCATAGTCACAGCAAAGAAGCCCCGTTTGGGGCTCCTTGCTCATACTATTCCAGTATAAGTCTCCGCTCATGCCCAGTCAAGGACTACGTCCGGGTTTGTTCAGCGCGTTCACGATTTCGTTCCCCCGTCCGGATGATGATACTTGATTCAGTCGAAGTAGTAGTTCCCCTCACCCATCGCTTCTTCCACCCCTGCTTATCCCCGTCCTTGTACTCGGTGTGAATGACCACACCAGGGGCAGTATCGCCATCCTTTGCTCCAGAACCGTCCGCAACCATCGCATCTCACCTCCACTACTTCTGAGACCCTCCCGTCCTCTATCAGCTCCCGCTTGGCCTTCATCTCCCGACCTATCGACACCAGCTTCTTGTCGATCCTCTTCTTGAACTCGAAGGCCCTCCAGTCCTTGATGAGCCAATGCTTCTTGTACTTCTTTACCCCTCCGTAGACCCGAGTATCCTTGTACTTACCCGGTACCCCGACCTCATCGGGGTTCCTTCCCCTAACCGTCACATCCCCTGCCAAAGCCGTCCAGAACAACTTTACGTACTCCTCGATGAAGTCATCCGGCAGGAGATACAGCACCTCCTGCGAGACCTGATTCATCCCCATCCCGCCGCTTGCCAATACATCCGCAAGTCGGTCTCTCAGATCCTTCCCCTCTTCCTCAGCCCCCAAGGTATTCCTCCTCAAACCACCCTTTGTTCATCAGGTCATCGGCAAGGCACTCAATCAAAGCTCTGACCAAGATCTCTTCTCGTCCCCGAGCGATAGTCCTAAGGACTCGTTCGGTCATGTCAACGACCCTTGTCTCGTTGAGGATCAAGTCGACCAACTGCTTCTCACTTACCTCAATCATCTTCTTCTCTTCTGCCATCTCATCTCCTTCCAGCAAGCGGGTACCCCCTTGACAGGTAAGTAGTATATCGCCCCCATAGGGCGCGAATATACTTACCTGTCAATAGGGTAGTATACCCGGGGTTGTCACTTGTGTAAAGTCTCACGTCGAGGTCACTTGTCATCGACGTCGGTGGTGAAGCGCCAGCCCTTGCTAGCCTCTTCCCAACTGAGCAACTCGATCTCCTGGAGCTTGAGGCACTGAGCCCTTGCTCCTTGCCGAGTTACCCCTGCCTCTTCGGCAAGAAGCGATGTGCGATACACGCCCGGTCCTAGGCGCTGAAGGGTCTTGTACACCTTACCACCCCTGCCCCCACCCCGCGGCGCCTTAGAATCGCTCCCAGGTGCCTCAGACGGAGTTTCCATATCGACGAGTGGTGCCCACCCCTCACCTTGTTCCATGCGAGGTACCTCCATCGACCAGAAAGCTTCGTTGGTACTCTTGCTTTCCCGCTCGACCCATACCTTGCGAGGCCAGGTCTTGTTCTCGTCCGAGGTCAGGTACAGAGCATCTTCGGCCCAGGCGTGGATCGCCACCGATCCGAGCATCCTAGCCCCGCCTCGCTTGTTCTTGAAGTTACCCCTGCCCCAGCGACCTCCATTCTCCGTGTCCTTCTTGTTGTGATGGACGATGACCAGGGCGCAGTTGTGCTCATGGGCAAGGTCCTTGAGCGGGTGCAACATCTTGGCCATCATCTCGTGAGCACGGTCAGTATCGACATCTCCCGCAACAGTCATCAGCGTGTCGATGACAACCATCTTGGCCTGGACATCGCGGATACGCTCACCCAGCCATTCCTGCCACTCAGGGTCTGAGGCAGTGAATCCGATCTGGATGGCTCCGAACATCGGTATCTCCATCTTGGGCGGATGCCACCAGACCTGGCCCTTCTTGTCTCGAGTCAGGTGACCCTGCGGATGGTAAGCAGGATCCTTCCCGTCGATGATCTGCTCCCAGCGACTCTTGATTGTTGCGGCAGTATCCTCGGCCTGGATATAGATGACCGGGCCTGGTCGCTTGACGCGAAAGCGATCCACACCCAAGAAGGGGAGGCCAGTTGCTACCGAGGTCGCGAGGTCGAGCGCGGTCCAGCTCTTGTAGGACTTGGGGGCACCTGAGATGAAGCCGCAGGCACCCACTGTCCAGACATCATCTACGAGCCAGTCTGGGCGCTTGACATGCTGCAGCAGGGTACCCATGGTTTGCAGGGAATCAGGCCGCTCCTTGAGCTCTTCCTGCTTCTTCTTGAGGTCGATAGGTACTGCGGCGATGGCCTTGGCTGCACCGATCTTGAGGCGGATCAACTCGTCTTGCCTGCCCCGGTACTTGTTCCAGGCCGTGTTGCGGGTGATGGCGACTACCTCGGCGAGGTTGCACCCCACATCAGCAAGGGCCCGACTGATGTCCCAGAGAACCCCGCTATGGTCACTCCTGCCTAGAGCATCCTCCTCGGTCACGTTGATGAGTTCCTTGATGCGCTTTGGGAGCTTTAGTCTGATGCGCGCAAGGACCTGAGCAGTGTCGATGTCGTCGAAGATCGCTTCGGTTACGTCGTCGACCAACCTAACATCTTCGATCTCAGGGAGGTCGCGGAAGACTTTAGGGTTGCGGTAGATGGGACCATCTCGCCAGAGGATCTTGCCCTGCGGTGCTTCCCTGTACTTCTTGATGTACTCGGGCTTATGGTTGGTCGAGCCTGGCACTCGAAGCAACTGGGTCGAGTCCCATCCGCTGGGGTCAGCCCCGAGGTGATGAGTCAGCCGGTGGTTGATTTCACCCGGCCAGCTGGCGCCCTCATAGTGGAAACGAAGAAGCCAGAGTGCTTGGTACCTGCCCGGCGATGACTCCCAGGCGATAGTCGGCCGGAGGTCGGTGTCGATGTTATCGGGATGCACCGCGTCGAGGTCAGCCCAGAGCGAGTGCTCGGTCATCAGGTTGTCCGAGATGCGTCGAGGATAGGCGAAGACCCCTGGACACCAGTACTGCTCATCTTCGGTGTGGGCCTTGATGTGCTGGAGGATCTCCTTCTCATCCTCTGGCCATTTGAAGGCTTTCCCCTCATGGTAGCTCTTGATGCGTTCTGGTCGGGTCTTCGCCTTGCCGTCGATCCAGGGTAGGAATACGTAACCTCCTTCCACATCCTCCGGAGGAACCCAGGCTCTTTTCATGAGCGCAAGCTGGGCTTCAGGTTTGATGGACAAGTTTTCCCCTTTCTTTGGTTTTTGCCCACTAATCATATCGACTTGTCATATCGAGGGCAAACGCGTCACTCCCCTACCTTGATGCGCGCGCGTCGGATCACACGTATTGCCCTCGAAATGCGGATGTCATATACTGGTCACGTGACCCGCCCATTCGACAATCCTGTGCCCCAGGTCAGTGCGAAACTCGGCAGCCCCTCCATCCTATCCGTAAGTGGACTGGGTCGTAACTGTGGGGGCTGCCGAGTGATGCAGGGAGAAGAGCCGGGGGCTTCTGTTGTTCGTTCACCTCGGATCCTCCGCGAAGAGACATCCTCGTAACTTCGAGGCGGGCAGGGGCTGTGAACCCCCGCCCGCCAGGGGGTCTCACGCCTTACCGTGAGGCACCCTCACTGATAAAGTGAACCCTATGGAAGCAACTTGTCACTACTGTGATAGACCCATCTTCTCAGGGTCACTGTGCCGGATTCACTACCGGCGCTGGCGTGACTTGGTTCGCTCTCATAGGAAACACTACACGCAAGGCGACTGGGACGACTGCTGGGAGTGGAAAGGCTCCCGGAATCAACTTGGCTATGGTCGCTTTGCTTGGAAGTTCCCTGAGATTGAGCGATCCTCGACAGGCAATCGAAAGCGGATCACCGCCAGTAGAGCCTCCCTACTCATCTTCTACGGGCCCACCTTCACTACCGAACTTGAAGCCTGCCATACCTGTGACAACCCTATCTGCGTCAACCCTTACCACCTAGTATGGGGAACACATGAGCAGAACATGAGCGGGTATCGTGGGTAGGAAGTACAAGTTCAAAACAAAGCCCTATGCCCACCAAGCGAGGGCTTTGAAGAAGTTGTTAGCGAATGGCTGGGGAGGGGCACTCTTGCTCGAGCCCCGCACGGGCAAGACAAAGGTCGCCATCGACTTCGCGGCCATCCACAACCTGAAGGGCGACTGCAGCAAGGTGCTCATCCTTTGCCCCGTCTCGGTGCTTGGGGTATGGAAACGCGAAATAGCCGCGCACTGCCCCTACCCGACTAACATCATCATCTGGGACCGCGACGGTCGTAAAGAGCGTCCTAGGCTCCCTGACACGCCTCGTCGACTCACCTTCGTCCTGATGAACTACGATGCCTTCTCAACCCCGGGCAAGCGCTCGAGGACGAGACCGACCGGACGATACCTGATGAAGAAGAAGGTCGATACTTGGAAGCCCGACCTCATCGTCCTCGACGAGAGCCATAAGATCAAGTCGCCATCCGCCAAGAAGACCCGCATGATACAGGGGCTCAAGGCACCGTACAAGATCATCGCCACCGGCACCCCGGTCACCAAGAAGAAGCGGGTGTTTGACGTGTACGCGCAGTGGAAGTTTCTCAACCCTGCCCGCTTCGCGGACTTCAAGAACTTCAAGGAGTTCCAGCACTACTATGGGGTGTGGACTCAACGCAACGGGTTCCCCCAGTGGCTCGGCAATCGCAATACTGATAACCTGCGCAAGCGCCTCCACGAGGACTCCTACTCGGTCAAGCGCTCGGAGTGCTTTGACCTGCCCCCGCGGACGCACTCCATCATTCCCATCTCACTCAGTGATTCCCGACCGGTGTACATCGAGATGGCCGAGGAGATGATAGCGAAGATCCGGTCGGGTGAGATAACCGAGGCGAGTATCAAACTGGTGCAGGGTCTGCGCCTGGCTCAGATCACCTCAGGGCTGGCGAAGACCACACCAACCGACAAGCATCCGAAGTCCCGCCTGGTGAGGATTGGGACCGAGAAACTCGATGAACTGGAGGGGCTGCTGGATGACCTGTTCGAGGCCGAGGAGAAGGTGGTTGTCGCTGCTCGATTCCTCGGCGACATCGTCGGTATCAAGCAGAGGTCGTCTGCGCCGACATATGTGCTCAGAGGGGGTATGACCCTCGCCGAGCGTGACAGCGCCATAAACCGCTTCCAAACGCTCCCTGGCCCCTCTCTATTCATCATGCAGCCCCAGGCGGGTGCGCTGGGCATCGACCTATCCAGTGCCAGCACCATGATTTGGTTCTCCCTGACGACGTCCTTCGTCGACTTCTCACAGGCCAATGACCGGATCGCCCTGTCCAAGCGCCCCTGCTCCTACATGTACCTCCTTGCCACCGGCACGGTGGACGAGGTGCTGTATCAGTCGCTGCAAGAAGATCGCGATGTCGCTGAGCTCATCACCACCCGACCAGAAGTCCTGCTCGGGACCGGGTTGGTTGACCAGTGACACGGGATGTATTATACTAATCGTATCATCTACCTGAGGAGGAGCCCATGACCGAACCCGTAGCCCCGCCCGTAGTTTCCGGGCACGTTTGCCCTATTTGCTTAGAGCAGGTCGAGGCGGGGCAACTCATCTGCGGGAAGTGCGAGTCGATTATCGCTTCGGCCTTCAAGGCCTGCGAGGTCGACAAGTTCAACCGCGCTCGCCGCACCGAGGAGATCCTGTACTGGTGCGCTGGTCGACCGCCCGCCCAGGTGGGCAGGGGTACCAAGGCCGCGGTCCGCGCGCTCGAGGCCAAGGGTCGTTGGAAGGCATGAAGGTCATCGTGGAGGGCCCCGACGGTTCGGGGAAGACGACTCTCATCCAACTGCTCCTGGCTCAGCCTGACCTTGAGCTCGAGCTGATGCCCCGTTCCTCATCCTCAACCGGCGGTCCGGTCAAGGACCTGGCCAAGTGGGTCGAGCACGATCTAAGGCGCTTTGGGCCCTCCTACAGGGCCTTGTACGACCGGTATCCCCTCATCTCCGAGCTCATCTATGGGCCTCTGCTCAGGGGCTACCTGCCCGACAAGTTCACGAATCCTCACTGGATGCAGCAGCAGTGGCGGAAGCTCTGCTCGAACCCCGTGCTCATCATCTACTGTCTGCCCCCGCTCGCGAGGGTGAGGGAGGCTATCCTGTCCGACCCTGCTAACCAGCTCGAGGGGGTTGCCCAAAGGATTGAAACGATGTACTGGCTCTACTATGCGGCCATGGTCAAGTCGCCGACGACCATCACCTGGGTGTGGAACTGGTGCCAGCCCGACCTGGACGCGCTCGCGTTCCGAATCAAGTACGACTGCTAGGAGGCAGGCTTGAACATCCTTGACATGAAACTCGACCCCGAGAAGTTGCCCCTCTGCAACTCG
>ENA-UPTA01001026-UPTA01001026.1-activated-sludge-metagenome-genome-assembly--contig:-NODE-1026-length-31787-cov-36.315454_pt1 | contig 31787 bp, 26 predicted proteins | sample MGYA00238184_ERZ773361 | MGnify/ENA primary metagenome ERZ773361 (study PRJEB29100, sample SAMN05720205) | activated sludge metagenome | isolation source: anaerobic digester from wastewater... | reverse complement strand
AGCTATCAGGATGCTTTTGATTGGGGATTGATTAGTAAGCATGCAACCTGCTTTAGTCGGGCCTATAAGCTAAAAGCAGGGCCGGAAACGCTGATTAATTCGGCGCGGTTTTTCAGAAGCGAATTTCTTCATGATGAAAAAGAACCTCCTGAGCTTTTCCACGATAAATATATTTACAGGAAGTATCTTGATAAACCTCGAGACCGAATACTTTTCGAAGCACAACCCAAAACTACAAGGAAAGACGTAGCTCGGGAAGGGATTGTCGAATTCATACCGCAACTCAAGCAACTTTATGGAGAATCCTGGGATCCTTTGCCCAACAGAGTAAAAAATGAAATAGCCAATTCCGAGTATAGCTATCAACATCATTGCGATCTGCGAGACTTCGATTTCACGGCTGCTGGCATCTGTTTGAGCAAGGCAGTTGAAATATGGGCGGAAGAAAAAGTTATCAGCCCACTGCTTGAGCTACAAGTTGAATCAGGGAAATATTCAAAAAGTTACCAAACTTCTCCATACAAAAAGACGCTGGGCAGTTTCGCCACAATCCTGCACATCGCAGAGTCAACAATCCAAAAAAATAACAGGCTAAGAGTTGCGGTTAAAAAGGCCTTCCCTGATGTGACCAAAGGTGATTTGAGAAACTTGGCTGACGACCTTAGCGTTATAAGTTCAAAATACAGAAATCACTGGGTTCATGAAGAACCAATGGACAGGGAGACCTACGAAGCCTTTCGAGAACTTGCACCAGACTTTTTCAAAAGGTGGGTACCTAAATGGAAAGCTTGATGGACTTTGATTGATTGGCGAATATACTACTTTTCCACCTCCTTAGAAAGAATAGATACCAAACGTTGTATCATCTTCAAAGAGCCACATTATAGCCTCGCGCTCAATCTCACCCATAAGGGTGATTGACAGGTTCTATCTGTTCCTATAAACATGCTAAATAGAATGGGGTCGGGCCAGCCGATTTCCTTTATTATCAATAAGAAAGAGAGACGACCCCGGAAAATTTAAGCTGTCTCTCCACTACTCCTGCCCGATAATATTTTTGCCTTTTTCGCCTTCGTTGGCTCCCCCGGGCTCCGCGGGGATGGCAAAAGCCAGTTTCGATCGAGTGTCGTCGCCTGTATTCAACAATTTATCAATAATATAGAATCCCTAGCATTGGAACTTTCATCACGTCGATAGTCTTGCCTATAAAAAAGATTGGCAGAATAAGCAGAGACAGAACGTGAAGCCTTGCCAAGTGGGGACAGAGTATCACGTCCCCTTTTTGTAAGTTATTGGCAGCCAGACACTTAGAAATTAAGGGCAGAAAAAAAGAGGGACAGAGTATCACGTCCCGCTCTAATTTTCCAGAGTGCGGCATCGAGCTCTCCAGGGCATTCTGGATGGACCTTTCTGGCTGCGGCGATGGCGGCCTCCGGAGAAGTGGTTTCAGCGAGTCCAACCCTGAACAGCACCCTCATTGGGAGATGGTCTAGTAGCCAAGACCAAATGTAGCCTTCTTTTAAGGTGTATTTCTTCTAACATGCCATACTCGCTGGTAACTGATAATAAGCCTCGAAAGGTGTGTCATATACTCCCAGGCTCTGATGTAACCTCACTTCATTGTATTTCCGGATAAATTCCCCGAGGCTAGCTCTGCACTCAGCTATCGTCTCATAGCACTTGGTATAAACCTCTTCATATTTTAATGTCCTCCAGAACCTCTCAATGAAAATATGTAGTGAACCCCGGAAGGCAAGACACTTTTTCTCACACTGAGAGATAGAGTTCTTTTCAAAAGAATAATCCATTTGGTTTGGCTTACAGGCTGTGGCTTTAACCCGGTTCATATTTGAGCTCCCTGCGATGTAGCTTCCTGTGTTTGAGCCCACTCCTGAGCAAACTCTTCCGGACTTAGATACCCCAGAGCCGAGTGGACATAAAGCCGATTATAGTCTTCATCTATCCAGACGCCGATTCTGGCCTCTGCTTCCTCAAAAGAGCTAAACTCATTTAACCACAGCAGCTCTTCTTTGATGGTCCGAATAACCCGCTCGGTCTCAGCATTGCCCCGTGGATTGTCATAGGAACATAAAATCTGATTAATACCCAACCCGGCCGTCTCTGTCATGAAGGCCACCGAGGTCGACTGCGACCCATTGTCTGAGATAAGATTTAGCCCCTGGCCTCTTACTCCAAAGGGAAACTTCCGACACAGTGCCCTGTCCAGTGCTTCTTTCCATTCAGACGTCTTGGCCCGGAGCGATAGCTTCCAGCCAACTATCTCTTTGGTATACCAGTCCAGCACCACAATGAGATAACACCAGCCCAAAGAGCCTAAAAGAAACTTCGTCATGTCTATGCCCCAGTACTCGTTAGGCCGGGTTGCCTTCGGCTTTCCCCTCTGAGCGCTACGCAGTGCCTTGTGCCTCACCTTCTCTACCAGAAGACCATTCTCCCTCATCAACCTGTAGGTCCGCTTGCGATTAACCGTAAGACCCTCTCGATGGTTCAGCCAGGCTGTCATCCGCCTGTATCCCCAGAAAGGATGCTCCAGCCGAAGCTCTTTGAGCTTCTCCACCAAAACCTCATCCTTATCCGAGTCCTGTCTTTGGCTTTCCTTCCGATACTGCCCGCTCCGGCTTATCTCCAAAGCCTCACAAGCTGATTTCAGGCTCATCCCTCTCTCCCTCATCAGCTTCACTGCTTCCCCGAGATTAATTCTTGAGTTTTTTTAAGGCCTCGATGGCAATTGTCTGCCGCCCTATGATTTTCTCCAGCTTCTCCACCTTAGCTTGTAATGCCTTCTCATCCTCACCGCCCCCATTACTTAATCCCTTCTGAGCTGCCTCCAAAAACCTGTCCCGCCACCGATAATACAACGCCTGGCTTATCTGATGCTCCCGGCAGATCTCAGCCACTGACTTCTGACCCCTTAATCCCTCCAGCACTATAGCCATCCTCTCCTCTGAACTCCATTTCCGTAGCTTCATCCTGACACCTCCTTAATCAGTATAAACTCTATCTCTTAGGGGTGTCCACCTCCTCAGGGGGTCAGTATACACCTTATTTTGCGACCACTTTTGGTCTGAATTTGCTAGACGATTATTATGAACGTCAGGTTTTATATCAGACTCTTCTCTATCCTTAAACCTAGCGCCAAAAACACTTTCAATCAGTAGAAGAGTCATACTGGCGATCCCTAGCCAGACTCCGACCTCAAATCGCCACTTTATCTTATGAGAAAAGTGTGCATGTTAATCCGTCTCTCCTATGCAATTAAAAAAAGAACACGGCTAAAATGAATGTCCAAAATGGCTCAAAATATATTGTCAGCTGAAGGTTGATATTTTCTATATTCTTTCTATAATGAGTGTATGATTACAAGAAAACAAAAGGAGGTACTTGATTTCTTGTCTGAATATAGAGAAAAAAATGGATATGCTCCGACTTTAAATGAAATATGTGACAAATTTAGGTTATCATCTGTTTCTACTGCGCATTATTATATAAATAATCTAAAGAATGAAGGATACCTTATAAAAGAGGAAAACAGACCAAGAGCAATTTATCCAGTTCATCAAGATGAATTTATAAAAATTCCAATAGTGGGCATAATTTCAAACTCGAATATTTTGAGATGGAATAACAATTCTGAAGATTTCGTTTCGATAAGCCGAAAAGAATACGAGATGGGGGGTAAATACTATGCATTAAAAATTGTGGGCAACTCAGAGGAGAAATATGGGATTATAGATGGTGACATAATTATAATAAGGGAAGAAGAAAACCCGGATACCAACAGTTTAAACCAATTGCTAATCCAATTTAATTCTCGAGGAAGGGCAATTATAAATAGGATATCAAAATCAGGAGCTATCCCAAATGCTGATACTTCAGTTCAGTTATCGTTCCCATTTGAATCAGATGAATTTAAAATTCAGGGAGTAATTATCAAGGTTATCAGAGATTTAAACTATAGAAGCCAAGATATGACTTTAGCATATAAAAAGAGACTTTTTTTAGAAAGTATACGAACTAGGAACTCAAAGTCGCAAAATAAATATAAACGAGTAGCACTTTCCCCCATAAGATATGCAGGAGGAAAAAGTTTGGCAGTCGGGTACGTAATTGAGTTGTTGCCCGATAATATAAGGCGAGTAGTATCCCCATTCTTTGGTGGCGGATCGATTGAAATTGCAATGACTCAGAAACTGGGTCTGGAGGTTATAGGTTATGAGATATTCGACATACTGGTGAATTATTGGAATTATCAGATTAATCATAAAAAGGAATTATATGAAAGATTAAAAGAACTCAAACCCGACAAACAAACGTTCGAGAAGATTCGTCTTATCCTGAGAGATGTTTGGTATAAAAATATTGAGCTTGACGCTCTAACATTAGCAACATATTTTGTTTATAATTTTAACCTATCTTATGGCCCCGGATTTATGGGATGGGCCTCTAACATCTACCTAAATGAGAAGAGATACAAAAAGATGATTGAGTATATAAGGGACTTTGATCCAGGTAATCTCAAAGTCGAATGTGCAGATTTTAGAGAAGTGATTCCAAGGTATCCAAATGATTTTTTATATTGTGATCCACCTTATTATATTGGGAAAGATTCCAAAATGTTCAAAGGTATTTACCCTATGAGGAATATTCCTGTTCATCATGTGGGTTTTCCGCATGAAGAATTAAGAGACTTATTAAGGAAACATAAAGGAGGCTTTATCCTTTCTTATAATGATTGTCCAATGATAAGGGAATATTATAAGGAATATCAGCAGTTTTTTCCTAAATGGCAATATACAATGGGACAAGGGGAGACCAGAATTGGGCTAAATAGAAAAATAAAAAATACAAATCACATCAAGCAGTCTCATGAAATAATCATATACTGCCCCCCAAGGTTCTAGATATGGCCTTTCTTATTTTTTGTTCCTTTCAATCCTTTTCTCATGATATTGCTGATAAATTTCTTCCAATTCTATTGGATAAGGCTCCCCTTTCTCTTGAAAATTCCAATCGGGATATTTTCTCTCACTTTCATAATAATCAGATAAACATAACTCTTCCATTTCTTTATAACTCGCGATTTCCATTTTCTTAGTTCCGAACAAGCCCGAGACTTCACCCATATTTCTGGGAGACTTGATAACATATATATCTACTTGTGATTCTTCCATCAAAGCTTGTGCTATGAGAAGATGTATTATGAATCTCGGACGTCCAGGACTGCCCTGCATAGCATTTTCATAAAATGATAGTGTGCCCCTAATTCCACCTTTTTGACTAGACCCTCCTATTTTTTTTATTTGGCCATCTTGTACAAAGATATATACCCTCGCACTCTCGTCATTTAAGATATGAGAATTAAGATTAGGTAAATATTCTACTTTTATTTTGTTAGGACCATCATGCCTCAACACGAATCTGCCAATCTTTTTAGCTGTTTTGACTTGATCAATATGCATCTACCATCCCTCCTTTATAAAATAATCTATATTTTGCTTATAAATTGCAGCAAACCTTTTCAGGGTAATAATATCTATCCTCCTTTGACCGGATTCCAATTTCGACAAATAAGACTGAGACCGACCAAGTAACTTTGCAGCTTCTTTTTGGCTTAGGCCCATTTCTAATCGGGCCTTCTTTAATCGCCCAACAAGATATTTATGTTCCTCTGTATAGATAGTCATATTTTTTATTTTCTTAGAATTTATTAGATATTCCAAATTGTCATATTTATGAAAGGCTTGCAAATGAGTTTTTACACCTCCGCGACATCGGCAAGCAACAAACTATGTTAGGATTCAAAAAGATCTTTTTTATAAATAAAATAGCTTCAAAGCTTAGCTTGCCGTCAACATTCCTTGATGGCAGGAAAGCATAGATAGGGATATCAGTACGATTTTTAACTCCCACGAATAATCTATTTTTTATAGGGTATTCTCCTTTAGCGGTTCAGAAGACCAATATGAAAAGCAAGCTGCCTCTCTTGTAGGTTTCTTAAGAGGATGGTGTTTTTCAGTTTCTGCTTCTAAGTTAACTTGTTGAAAAAATAGAAAATCGGCTGGCCCGACCCCATTATTTAACCAAAAATTAACAAACCCTTTTCTCAATCTTAAAGCAGCTCGTCTAACCTGAGGTTGATGAAACTGTTAAGTTTAATAATCTTTATAATCTTAAGTCTGTCTGGTTTGTATCTGGTGGCAATGACCGCTCTGGTTATCTGGCATCGTCCCACGACCCGCCAGAAGAAATCGCCTGCTTCTTCTTCCCCATCCCAGGATTATCCTCTCGTCAGCCTGCTCAAGCCGGTCAAGGGCATGGATGACGGCCTGGAGGCCAACCTCGAGTCCTTTTATCAGCTCGATTACCCTCTCTATGAAATTCTGTTTGCCGTCGATGATTGGCAGGATGAGAGTTGCGCCCTAATCAAAAAACTGGCCGCCAGATATCCCGCCATTCACACTAAAATTCTGGCTACCGGGGATCCTCTCACTGAAAATCCCAAAATTCATAAGCTTTCCTGGCTGGAGAGTGAAAGCCGCGGACGCCTCTTGTGGGTCACTGATGCCAGCGTTAGAGTTGAACCTCAGACACTCCGCCGTCTGGTTGAAAAATACTCAAGCAGCAAAGCTAAACTCATATTTTCGCCTGTGCTGGGCACCAACAGCCGCTCCCTGGCCAGCCTGATGGAAAATACTTATTTGAATTTCTTCACTTCGGGTAACATCATTGCCCTCTGGAAACTCTTCAGGCAACCGGTGGTAATGGGAAAATCTATTCTACTCGACCGGGCCGCACTCAAAACCTTCGGTGGTTTCAAATATTTTAAAGATTATCTGGCCGAAGATTATCTGATCGGCAAATCTTTCCAGGATAGCGGGTTTAAGGTTGACACCAATTATATCTGGATTAAAAACATCAGTGAGCAAGCCAGCCTGAAAACCTTTCTTAAAAGAACGGCCAGATGGGCCATGATGAGATCAAAGCTAAATCGCCCGGCTTATCTGGCTGAGCTTCTTCTAAATCCGGTAGTTATAGCTCTGGCCGCTATGGCTGCTTTTGGCGCTCCTTTCCTGAAATTGGCTCTGGCTGTGGCTGCAGGTAAAATCATACTCGAATACTTGAATTTTTTAGCCGTTGATAGCCCGGACAGAAAGCGGCTGGTCAATCACCTGTCTTTCCCGGTGATGGTTATGATCAGAGATTTGCTGCTGTTCGCTGTTTATCTCATGCCTTTTTTTAGTAACACAGTTGATTGGCGCGGACATCATTTTAAGATAGGAAAAAATTCTTTAATTACCCCTCAAACCGATATAGAAAAGTTAATTTATGAAGAAGCCTGAGCTGGCGCATCTCGTCGCCGTTCACATGGGGCTGGGACACCTGCGGGCAGCCTATCCCTTGAGAAGTATCTCCACAGAAGGAATTATAGTCTGGGGCTCAAGAGGGCAGGTCAGCCGGGGCGAGAAGAAATACTGGCGCCTCTGGCGAAGGATATATTATCATCTGTCCAGAGTTGGATCCTATCCGGTAATTGGCAAGTTAGCTTTAAAAATACTTATCTCAGTTGAGAGAATTCCCTCTTTTTATCCGCAGAGGGACCTGTCACGCCCGACGGCCGGGGTCAGGCTTCTGAAGTTTTTGATAAGAAAAGCCAATCTTGGCCGGAGACTACCAGAATATTTTGAGGGAGACAGCCTACCGGTCGTTAATACTTTCTATGCTACGGCTGTTGCCCTGGACATGAACCTCAAAGGCCAAGAACCTTCGAGAACCAATTATCTCATCGTCTGCGATGCTGATATTAACCGGGTCTGGGTCCCGGATAGGTCGGCAGAAAGTCAGATAAAGTACCTGGTCCCCTGTTCCCGAACCAAGGCACGATTGATCAATTACGGGGTAAAAGAAAAAAACATTTTTGTGACGGGCTTTCCCCTGCCAACCGAGAACATTGGCAGTGAGGCTGGAATGGAGGGTCTGAAGATTGACCTCATGGCCAGGCTTCAGCAACTCGACACTTCAGGAAAATTTTTTACCTATTACGGCCAGACTATCCAGCAGATGCTTGGGTTGAAAAGAGTTCCAGATTCTACCAGCAGGCCATTTACCATTATGTTTGCCATAGGTGGAGCCGGGGCTCAAGTCGAGACATTATCAAAAATATTGAAGAGCTTAAATGGGCTGATTGATTCCGCCCGGGTCAGATTAATTCTCGCTTGTGGAGTTCAAAGGAAGGTAATGGAAAAAGTTTTGAAGTTTATTAATCAACAGGGACTATCTCATCAAATCAGGAGAAATATAAATATCATCTATCAGGATGATGTTTTTAATTACTTCGACCAGTTCAACCGCTGGTTGCGACAAACCGACATTCTGTGGACAAAGCCCAGTGAATTATCCTTTTATTGCGGACTGGGGATACCAATTTTAATGGCTGCCCCCATTGGGCCGCAGGAAGAACGAAACAGACGCTGGTTGATGGACATCCACGCCGGCCTTGTCCCTCCTGGCCCGCCTGAATACTGTGCTGAATGGCTCAGCGATCTCAGAAAAAACGGACGGCTGGCGGAGGCGGCCTGGGCGGGATTCATCAAGGCCAGAAAGCTCGGCACTTATAAAATAGCTAAGCTCCTGGAAACCGGGCAATTTACCGAAGAATAAAACAGGGGACACAAACTATATTTCCTATTTTTTCTTTCGGTTTGGCCCGAGGCAATCGGCCCGCACTAACCTACTAGTCTAATAAGGACTTATCCAAAATCCAGCCAGACAAATACTTGGCAATCATCTATAAACCAATATAAAGCACCTAACCAAATAATTAGGAAAATAATTAGGAAATATAGTTTGTGTCCCCAGTTTCGTGTCCCCTGGTTCTGAAAGTTAACTAATTGATAATAAAGAAAATCGGCTGGCCCGACCCCATTAATAGTCCTCGGGAGCACGGGGCATAAAGCTCTGCCGAGGTGGCTCGGGGAGCTTCTTGCCCAGCCGGTTCCAGTCAGGCGGATTCACGCCGAGCAAAGTCCGTACAAAGAAATCATTCCTCTTTCTCTCGCCATATATGCCGCCCGAACCATGATTCGACCCAGGCACAACCAGCAGGTCAAAATCTTTGCCGGCTTTGATCAGCGCATTGACCACCTGATAACCCGTTGACGGGTCAACATTGGTATCGAGCTCGGGGATGACCATCAGCAGCTTCCCCTGCAGGCGATAGGCATTAACCGTGTTCGAACTTTCTTCATACTGAGGGCCAAGCGGCCAGCCCATCCACTGCTCATTCCACCACAGCTTATCCATGCGGTTATCATGGCAGCCAGCCGCCGCGAATCCCGCTTTGTAAAACTCTGGATGGAAGAGAAGCCCGCCCAGTGCATTCTGTCCGCCAGCCGATGTCCCGTAGATGCCGACTCGCGTTATATCATAATAAGGATATTTAGCCGCCACTGCCTTGTGCCACAGAATGCGGTCTGAGAAGCCGGCGTCTTTGAGATTTTTCCAGCAGACATCATGAAAAGCCTTGGAGCGATTGCTCGTCCCCATGCCGTCAATCTGAACCACGATGAAACCAATCTCGGCCTGAGCTATCATCTGATTCCAGGCAAAAAAGTTCTTCGGCACAAATGAATCATGCGGTCCGGCATAAATATATTCGATGACTGGATACTTCTTTTTGGGACTGAAGTTCGTTGGCCGGATGATGATGCCCCAGATATCGGTTTTACCATCGCGTCCCTTGCTGACGAAAACCTCAGGCGCCCGCCAGCCAGCCTTCAGCAGCCCTGAAATGTCGGCTTTCTCGAGCTCCATCGCTACTTTTTTATCATCACTTCGTCTGAGCTGCATAACCGGCGGTAGATCGACACGCGAATAAAGGTCAACATAATATTTCAAATCAGAAGAAAGGCTGATGGCGTGGTTGGCATCGGCTTCGGTAAAAGCTTCAAGCCCCGAGCCATCAAAGTTCACGCGGTAAAGATGGAGAAAATAAGGGTCCTTCCCTTGATACATGCCGCTTCCCAGAAACCACACCTGACGCCGCTCTTCATCCACCCGCTCCACACTCCGCACCACCCACTCGCCTTTGGTGATTTGATTTTTCACCTGGCCGGTGCGGCCGTCATAAAGATAAAGGTGGTTCCAGCCATCGCGTTCTGACATCCAGATAATTTCCTGGCCGTCATTGATGTCATGGCGAAATTTCTTGCCGGAGTAGAAAAAGAAAGTCGGGCATTCTTCATTAACCAGGGCTCGAGCCGTGCCGCTCGTCGCGTCCACTTCGATTATCCGATAAACCTGATGGCCGCGCTGATTGTATTCAAAAGTGAAAGCCCGGCTGTCCTTCCACCAGGAAAAGTTAGAAAGATCAAAAGCATTGGGAAAAAGAGTCCGGTCAATGTTTATCTGCTTTTTGTTCTCAACGCTAAAAAGGACCGGCTGTTCAATATCGAGCGGATCTCCTGGTTTGGTATAGCCAAGAGTGAAATATTTCGGTTGTAGCTGGTCAGTTGGCGATGAATTGACATACTGGAGTTTGCGGTGAAGTCCCGGCCGCAGGTGCGAGGCCACGAGCTTTTTGGAGTCCGGCGACCAGAGCAGCGACTGAAAGGTATAATAGTCACCTTCATTCCCATCCCAGCTCAGTGGAAATTCCTCGCGGCTTTCGGCCGAGCGAATCCAGACATTATAATTACGGATAAAGGCTTCCCATTTTTTGTCGGGAGACGCTTTTGATTCCTTCGAAGCCGCTTGAGCCGGCGGGCCACCGAGGTCCTGCCAGCCATCCGGCTCGCCTTGAAACTCACGGGCGGGGCCTGTCTTTTTGAGCTCATAGGTCGCCAGGTCAAAGCGCCAGGCAGAACCTCTATATTCAAAGCCAATAGCTTTCTCATCATCCACGAATCTTATGGCTCTAAAAGGCAGAGTCGTGGCGGTAAATTTCTCGCCGGTTTCTTTGTTGAGCACTGCCGCCAGCTTTTCATGGTCAAAAGCAGGCCGCTTGGTAGCCTTTTCGGCATCAACCAGAATAAATTCGTGCCCGCCTTTGACTGTTTTCCGATACCAGAAGCGAGGCGTTTTCTCAATCCAGACCGGACGGTCAGGAACATTTATGGCCTGCCCCTCAAATTTTTCCCTGAGGGCAAAAGCCCGATCGTAGTCCTCAACTTTTCCCTGTGACCAGAGTGGCGACGGAGCAAAAGAGAGAATAAATGAAAAAATAAAAAGTGCGATAAGTAGAGCCACTGGCCCGGTCACTCTGAGCCCGTGTTTCGTCGATGTATTTTCCATGTAACCTCCTTGGGACTTAAGTCGATTTTAGAGATCGGGCGCAAAAGTCCTGATTTTGCGTTAACGTTATCATTTTTTCACCCTGCAAAAATTTGTCAAGAAAAAGTTTTACTTTTTCGGTGGACTCAGCTCGCCAGGAAGATCAGGCAGGCTAAGCTAACTCAGGTGGCCTTATCGGCCATCAAGGCCAAGCAAACTCAGCAGCCCGGCCTGGCTTCTCAGGGTCAGTCAGGCTCATCAGGCAAAGCAGACCCGGCTATTTGTCGCTTAATTTGTATTTAACCAGGTTGATCAGGCCTGTGTCCTGATTTTCTTCTGTGACATAAATAAAGCCGTCGCTAGAAATGGTAAAGCCTGGCAAATGGGTCAGACCTTTTTTCGGGAATTCGAGCCAGAAGCAATCGATATATTTCCCGTCGAGATCAAAGACATCTATCTGCCATTTCTGACCATCATCCTTTTCGGTACTGGTTTTGACCCAGAGGGTATCCTGAAAAACCTGGAGCCGCTGCAGATCAAAAAGATAATCTTCAGAAGGAGGCTGAAGCTCCCTGGAGACGTGTTCGTAAGGATCAGGTTCTTCTTCGCCTTCCTCACTTATTTTTACCGGAGCATAGGGGCGACTGAAAATTCTTTCCACCCGTTCGGTGGCCAGATCGAATTTGACTATCTCATAACGAGCACTATGAACGTAAAAGAGAAAATGATCATACGGTATCATCTCAAACATCGCCAGCTTCCACCAGTGGCCTGGCTTGATATAATGATCCATCTCAATATCACAAATTTTTCGCATTTTTTTAAAATCAGGCGAAATCTCGCGGAGCTCATAAGGCGTTTTAAACCTACCTTCCCGATAGATATAATTAGAAAATCGGATCATATCCACCACGCCGTAAATCTTGCCATTAACAAACCCGAGAAAGAACAAGGGAGCCGGGTCATTCATCTTTTTTTCTTTTATAAACTTGCCATTAAGGTCATATTCGAGGACTTTGGGAGGAACCCAGGCATGAACGACCAGCCGGTTCCCATCGATAAAATAACTATCAGGATACTCGCACTCGCCAGGGCCTTGACCAGTTTTGAGGGCTTTAAAAACAACCTTTCCGTCTTTATCGAGCTTATAAATATAGGGAAAATCGAAAAAGATAAAGGAGCCGTCGGGGAAAAAAGAAAAGTCCTGCGGATTGCGAAGTATGAAGTTCTTGCCATCATCTTCAATGCGCATGACTTCTTCCAGGCGGACGATGCGGCCGGCTTTTTTGTTTTCCGGCTTTTCTGAATTTTTGACGACTATCTGACCGGAAGAAGAGGAGAAAGAGGGGGAGGTGGAGGGAGAAGAGGAAGAAGAGGAAGAAGAGGGAGCAAGAGCTGAAGGATCGGAGGCAGGCGCCGGGGCAGAAGGCGGAGCGGATGGCGGAGCGGATGGCGGAGCGGAGGATAAAGCTAAAGCAGAAGGAGAGGAAGACAAAGCAGCTGCTGAGACTGAACTGGCTGTAGAGGTAGAGGCCAAAGTCGAAGCCGAAGCCAGGACCGGAGCCTTCAGACTAAAAATATTAAAAAGATGAAGAGCAAGACCATGGCCGGGAGAGTTAAGCCACTACTGCTCACTGCCTGCCACCAGCCGGCTCTCTTAATGACCTGGCCCAGAGATTTTTGGCCAGAAGAATTCATCGAGTCGTGACGATGTTCCAAAGCTCACCTCCTTAGCTGATTTTTATCACTGAGGTCAAATATATCGCTTTCCCAGTGTTTTTACTATTGATTTTTAGGCAGCAGAATTATAAAAAGGGGCACCACCCTCGGGACGGTGGCCCTGGGGAATCTGAGCCGGGCACATAAATGGGGACACCCTAAATAAAAATGGGGACACCCTAGATTTTCACTATTTTTTTGTTTACCTGCCTCTGAGAATTCTGTTCTCCCTTTTTTTAATCAGAAGTCCAGTATCTAATTAATTTCACCTGTCCGCCTTCATCGACTCAAGTAAATAGGGACGAAGTAAATAGGGACACATTCTATATTTCCTAATTTTTATTTTTTTTGTGGTGGGAAGGAATCGGACACCAATTCAAGTCATCAGAAGGCAGTTCCTAAGCGGCGCCTGATCTGACAATAAATTTAATCATCTGATGATATTTGACTATATAGCTGAAAATACAACCCTCCCTTTTCAATCTGCCCGGGACTCTGGCCGCAGTTCGCCAGGCACAAAAACGTCGGTAAAACATGAAAAGATTAAAGAGAAAAAATAGGGAAAATCTAGGGTGTCCCGATTTTTACGTCTCATCGGGCCAGACTTTATGAGCTGCAAAAAGAAACTAGCCCGATAAATAGGAAATATAGATTGTGTCCCCTGTTTTTCCCCTGTTTTTTATTTTGGTTTCTTTTCTTTAATTGACGGAATGATCTTGGGGGATGATTCGTAACCTTTTAGATAGACTCTACCCGCCATTGAATCCATTTCTATCTGAGCGTCTTCGTAAAACCGGCCTTCGCCTTCTCCCTTTTTATTAAGCTTGAGCTCAATGGCCATGAAATAGTTGCGGCCTCCACTCAGCTGGCTTCCCTGAGACCAGGGCTCGCGCCGGAGGACCAGAAGGACCTTTTTCCCATTATCGTCTTCAAGAGCCTGAGCCATATGGATGGTCAGATTATAACCACGGGCATAAAGAAATCTAACTACACCCTTTTTGGTGGAATTGAAGAGAGACAGAAAGGCATCAGTTCCCGAGCTGGCCAGGACACGGTTAAATTCAATAATTTCCTCTGGAGTGGTCCAGCTTTCGACCTCTATCTGGATATCTATAGCCGGGGGTTCGATAGGAGCCCTTTCGGTAAGCATCCGTCCGCGGAATACGTCTTTGGCTGTCAGGGGGATGGACAGGAGCACCAGGATAACTGTTAAGCAGCCGAGTCTCTTAATACTGCTAAGTGTTTTGGCTTTCATTTTATCTACCCTCCTTTTTAAATGGGGACACCCTAGATTTTCACTATTTTTTTGTTTACCTACTTCTGAGAATTTTGTTCTCCCTTTTTTAATCAGAAGTCCGGTATCTAATTAATTTCACCTGTCCGCCTTCATCGACTCAAGTAAATTGGGACGAAGTAAATAGGGACACATTCTATATTTCCTGATTTTTATGTCTTCTGTGATGGGAAGGAATCGGACACCAATTCAAGTCATCAGAAGGCAGTTTCTAAGCGGCGCCTAATTTGACGATAAATTTAATCATCTGATGATATTTGAGTATATAAATGAAAATACAACCCTCCCTTTTCAATCTGCCCGGGACTCTGGCCGCAGTTCGCCAGGCACAAAAACGTCGGTAAAACATGAAAAGAATTAAGAGAAAAATAGGGAAAATCTAGGGTGTCCCGATTTTTCATTTCAGGTAAAATTGAAAGGGGAATACAAATTTGTGTCCCCCTTTCAGGCTGGCAGATGAGAAAGGAGATCAAACATGGCTAAGTCTAGATGGACTGCGGAAAGGATTGAACCCGTAATGAGGTATTCGTTTATAATTCTGACCGCCGGAGCCATAGTCTACAATTTTATAAATGCTCAATGGGAAATTTTCCTGAGCGCTGTTGCCACCCTGCTGCTGTTCTTGTTGCCAACTATCTTTTCCAAACGCACCAAGATTGTTATCCCTGCTCCGATGCAGATTATAATTCTCCTGTTTATCTTCGCTTCTATGTATCTAGGGGAGGTGCATCAGTATTTTAGCCGATTTTGGTGGTGGGATAGGATGCTTCACGCTACTTCCGCTTTTCTTCTAGGCTACATAGGATTTCTTCTAATATATACTCTGAACAAAGACAGGAATATCCATGTTAAATTAAGTCCCTTTTTCATCGCCCTCTTCGCCTTCTGCTTTGCTGTGACAGCGGGTGCTATATGGGAGATCTTTGAGTTTCTGGTTGACAATATCTCTGGCTCTGACATGCAAGGAGCCAGAAATCTGGAGCAGGTTTATGGTTATTTTGATACAAGATTAGGGCTTCTCGATACTATGCGAGACCTCATCCTCGATACAGCTGGGGCTCTGGTCGCCTCAGCCATTGGCTACTCCTACAGCCAGAAGAAGCTCTCGAAAGATGGCACTTTCTGGAAAATGAAAGATCTGTTCATCGAAGAGAATCCGGAGCTTTTTCCCGTTACCCAGAAAAAGAAAAAACAGGCCCGTTAGATGAGTCTCTCTTTTCCCACTCCCTAAAAGGGCCGTAGAGTCAACGGGAAAAAATGGGGACAAGAGAGCAGAGAAAAGAGGAGGCAAACAATATTCCCTGATTTCTTTGAGAATGCTGTTGCCTTGCACCGGAAAAAACAGGAAATATAGATTGTCCCTCCAATTTTCAATAAATGTGCCGGCCTTATAGCGACTTTTAAATGATGTTTAAAAAACTTATAATAGATATCAAGATCGACCACGAGAAAAGTTTCTATGGAAAAGCAAATTCTCAGATGCCTATTGGTTCTTATGGTTGTTGTTTCTCTTCTCATGTCTTGCGGCGAGAAAGAGGCGGGCTGGAAGGGCACAATAACCACGGAAGACGGTATTACCGTTATCAAGAACCCTAAAGAACCAGTTTATGCCAGGCCGGTACTGTCTCTGGAGCGCAATCTGGTCATTGGTGAAATGGCTGGACTCCAGAAAGAAGCAACCTTCAGTGAACTCAGCTTCCTGGACGTTGATCGGGATGACTCCATCTACATTCTTAGTTTCAAAGATTCTGCCGTGTTTGTTTTCGACAGCAACGGGCGCTTTCTGAGACGTTTTGGCCAGCCAGGAAAGGGACCCGGGGAACTCGATAGGCCAATGATGATCTCGTTAAGTGGTGAGGAAATCCTGGTCCTTGAGTCCGGGCGACGCCTTTCCCTTTTTAACAGGAACGGTGAATTTCTGCGTGCCCTTTCGGCCAAAGAATATTGGGTGCTGGTGGCTGCCCTCGATTCCAGGAAAAACATCTATACTACCACCGGGGTCATAGATCCTACGAGCCCTTTTTACCGGCTGATTCGTTTCGATGCGGAAATGAGCTCTCCTGCTGAAATATCGAAATGCCCAGCGCCAAATGCCCTCAAGGGATTTGATCCTTTCATGCCTGTTTCAAGATGGCACATTGATCCGGCTGATAATGTCATCTATAGCCGCCCGGCTGATTATGTTCTGGAGTATTACAACCCAGAAGGCTATCTATTCAAGAAAGTAACCAAAGCCTTTGAGCCAGTGAAAATAACAGAAGAAGAAAAGGAAGAGCAGCGAAAAGAGATGGCCGAAGTAGGTATTGTGAAATTTGCCTTCTCTGAATACCGGCCGGCTTTTAACCGTTTTTACTGCGATGACTCAGGAAGACTTTATGTTCAGACCTTCGAAAAAGACAACAGTGGAAATTATCTCTACGACGTCTTCGACCCCGAAGGACGATTCATAACCCGGATTTCATTCAAAGGCCAGTTGCTCAAGGTGGCCCGCAATAGGATATATTGCCGGGAAGAGGATGAGGAAGGTTACGAGAACCTGGTGCGCTACCAACTCATCTGGAAGCTGGACTGACCAATAATTGCCCCGAAAACGCAGGACACACTATATATTTACCTAATTTTTCTCACACTGATTTTCTTCATAAATCGGGACACCCTAGATTTTCACTATTTTTTTGTTTACCTTCCTCTGAGAATTCTGTTCTCCCTTTTTTTAATCAGAAGTCCGGTATCTAATTAATTTTACCTGTCCGCCTTCATCGACTCAAGTAAATAGAGACGAAGTAAATAGAGACAAAGTCTATATTTCCTAATTTTTATGTCTTCTGTGGTGGAAAGGAATCGGACACCAATTCAAGTCATCAGAAGGCAGTTCCTAAGTGGCGCCTAATTTGACGATAAATTTAATCATCTGACGATGTTTGAGTATATAACTGAAAATGCGACTCTCTCTTCTCAATCTGTCCAAGACTCTGGCCACGGTTCGCCAGGCACAAAAACGTCGGGAGAACATAAAAAGAATTAAGAGAAAAAATAGTGAAAATCTAGGGTGTCCCGATTTTTCTTGTCCCGATTTTTCTCCCCGATTTTTCTTGACACAATAGCCTCCAGCCTCTATATTATTAATGAAAATGATTTTCATTAACTTAGAGAGGTAAGAATTTGCCGCGAAGACGCTGTGCCAGGCATGGGCTAAGGGAACAGGTCGGACGCTGGACAGAACCCCGTGACGTCATTCTTGATGTTCTGAGCCGCTCCAAGGGGCATCTTAGCGCCAAAGAAATCTATGACGCCCTCCATTTAACTCATCCTGGAATCGGGCTAACTACTGTTTACCGGACTCTTGAGCTCTTCCGCCATCTCGGTTTTATTCAGAAAGTCGCCTCCCCCGATGGCCAGGCCCGCTATGAACTAAGGACTGAAGAAAATAAAGGACACCACCATCATCTGATCTGCCTCCGCTGCGGAAAAATCATAGATTATCAGGATTTTGCCGATGAAGAACTGGAACTGGTGAAAAAGACAGAAAAAGCTCTGGCCCAGAAACATAATTTTTTGATTCTTGACCACAACATAGAATTCCTTGGCCTTTGCGATAAATGCCGTCAAGCCACAGGTGATATTTGAAGACAATAAAATTCGCTAGGCCTCAGCAGGATCAACAGCAGAAAACGTGGCCTTCCAAATTAACCGGATAGATGCTGCCTGATTTTTATATGCTCTACGGATAGAAAATAAGGAGCAAAAAATATGAGAAACAGAACAAAAGAAAAGGAGAAGAAATGAGAATTGCCATCGCCACTGATAAGGGCTTCGTCTCGGCCCACTTTGGCCGGTGTCCTTCCTACACGATTGTCGATATCGAAGAAGGAAAAGTGACAAAGTCAGAAGAAATTGCCAATCCCGGCCACTCGCCCGGGTTTTTGCCCGGTTTTCTGGCCGATAAAGGAGTCAGTGTAGTCATAGCCGGCGGCATGGGCCCAAGGGCCAAGGGCCATTTTGCCGAAAATAACATTCAGGTTATAACCGGAGTTCAGGGAAAGGTCGAGGAAGTAATCGAGCGGTTTGTTCACCAGGAGATTCGTCCCGGCCAAGATTTATGCGAGCATGGTGGCGAACATCAGCCTGGCGACAAGCCTTGTCATCATGATTCCGAGGAAGAGAAGCCTGGCCAGCTAACCGGAAAAATCTGTATTACCTCGAAGGGGCCTGATCTTGAGGCAGAGGTAGAAGACGTTTTTGGCCGGGCAGCTTACTTTATTTTCGTCGAACCGGAAACCATGGAATTTGAGGCTTACAAAAACCCGGCTGTGGAAGAAGCTCACGGAGTTGGCATTCAGTCGGCTCAGTTGATGGCTGAGAAAGGGGTCAAGGCAGTTCTTATAGGGGGTCAAGTCGGCCCGAATGCTCGCCGGGTTCTGGAAGCGGCGGAGATCCACGTCATCATAGTCAACGGAGGTACGGTCAAAGAAGCCATAGAAGGCCTGAAGAGAAATTAATAAAAAAGGAGACGGACATGAAGAAAGTTGGAATTATTATCTGCGGCCGCTATCAAAGCTGCGGGGGCGGCAAATGTTTTCGGGCTATAAGAGAACGAGTTGGAGGTTTTGCCCGTTACCCCAAGGATGAACCTGTTGAAGTAGTGGGATATTCTTACTGTGGCGGCTGCCCTGGAGGCAATATTGAGTATGTGCCCGAAGAGATGATAAAAAACGGCGCCCAGGTTATTCATCTGGCTACCGGGCTGATTGTTGGCTATCCTCCTTGTCCTCGTCTTCGGCAATTCAAACAATTTATAGAAACCCGTTACGGAGTGCCGGTGGTGGTCGGCACTCATCCCATCCCTCTCAAATATTTGGAAGTGCATCAAAAACTTCCTTTCTGGCGAGACATGAAGATGGAAGAGCTGGCTGGAGATTTGATGAAAGAAGATAGAAAAATTATGGAATCCTATAATTAGCCTGCTCATTCTATTTAATCTGAAAGGTCATTATCAGGGAGGTCTGGGCTAAGACAGATTATCTCGATGAATGCCGGATGGCCCACACGTTTCTAAAGCTGATAAAAAAGGCCAGGATCGCTCAAGAAAAATTCGGAGCTTCCGACTGTAGGTGTTGCGGTCATCTTATCTATCTCGGGCAAGAGGTGAATACAGAAAAACTCCGCCGGAAGCTTGGCCTGGAAAAAACAGGCTGAAAATTTAGCTTTTCTATTGACAAGCAAATAAAAGGGTTTTATATTATTAATGAAAATGGTTTTCATTATCACTAAGTTATAGGAAGCTTCAGCCTCTGGCCGGGGCCAGAGGTGAGTTTTTAGATTCTAGATTTTATAATGGAGGTATAACGATGCCATTAGGAGATAGAACTGGTCCTTTGGGTCTTGGGCCGAAGACTGGCCGCGGACAAGGTTACTGTTCCGGTTTTCCTTATCCGGGTTACATGAATCCTGGTTATCCTGGCCTTGGCTTCGGTCGAGGTTTTGGGTTCGGTAGAGGCTATGGCCGGGGAATGGGTTTTGGTCGTGGTCGAGGCTGGCGTAGAGCCGGATTCTTTCCAAACATTTATAGCGGAGAGCAGGAGATTGATTTGCTTCAGACTGAGTCGGACATTCTCAAAAAACAGCTTGAAGAGATTAATAAGAGACTCGACGAGCTAAAGAAAAAAGAAGATTGAAATTGAATGATTCTGTCAGTAGCCAGCGGTAAAGGCGGGACCGGGAAAACAACTGTGGCCGTTAATCTGGCTCTTAGCCTGAGCCCGAGGCGGCAGGTTCAATTTCTTGATTGCGATGTGGAAGAACCTAACGCCCATTTTTTCTTAAAACCGCAAATCCTGAAGAGTCAGGAAGTTTTCATTCAGGTCCCCGAAGTAATCGAGGACAGGTGCACTTATTGTGGACGCTGTGCCGAAGTCTGTGCTTATAAAGCAATTGCTGTCGTAAAGAAAGCGGTTTTAGTCTTCCCTGAACTCTGCCATGGCTGCGGTGGCTGCAGTCTTCTCTGTCCGCAAAAAGCCATAAAGGAAGTCGGACAAAGAATCGGAGTGATGGAATTCGGCTTGAGTAACGGCTACAGTTTCATTCAGGGCAGGCTTGATATAGGTCAAGCCATGTCCCCTCCCCTGATTAGAGAAATAAAGAAGAACCTAGATCCAAATCTGGTAGTGATTATAGACTCACCACCAGGAACCTCCTGTCCCATGGTTGAGTCTATTAAGAAAAGCGATTTTTGTCTTCTGGTTACCGAGCCCACACCATTCGGCCTGAATGACCTTAGACTTTCAATCGAAACCTTGAGAACAATGAAAATTCCGGTCGGTGTGATTATCAACCGGGCTGGAATCGGTGATGGCCAGGTGGAAGAATATTGTTACCAGGAAGGTATTCCTGTTTTGATGACCATTCCGTTCGACCGGGAGATCGCTGTTGCCTACTCGGAGGGGATACCAATTGTTGAAGCCAGGCCTTCTTATCGAGATAAATTTTCTACGCTTTTTTCCAGAGTAGAGGAATTAATCAGATGAAGCAAATAGCAATTATCAGCGGAAAAGGAGGAACTGGAAAGACGGTTATCTCGGCTGCTCTGGCAGCTTTGGTGAAAGATAAAGTTATGGTTGATTGTGACGTTGATGCAGCCAACCTTTATCTTCTGCTAAGTCCAGAAATCCAGGAAGAAGGCTTTTACTCTGGAGGGAAAAAGGCTTCTGTCGATCTTGACCGCTGTACTGGTTGCGGAAGCTGCCTCAGTGTTTGCCGCTTTTCTGCCATCGAAGACACTAAAGATGGCAAAATCAAAATTGACCCGATTTCCTGTGAAGGTTGTGCAGTTTGTTCTTATATTTGTCCAGCCGGGGCTATTTCAATGAAGAATAACCTTGCTGGTCGTTGGTTTATCTCTTCAACTAAGTACGGACCTTTTGTCCACGCCCGGCTGGGTGTGGGCGAGGAAAACTCTGGAAAGCTGGTTTCCGAGGTTCGCAAAAAAGCTAAAGAACTGGCAGAAAACAATGGTCTTAATTATGTAATTATTGATGGCCCGCCAGGAATAGGCTGCCCGGTTATCGCTGCACTTTCAGGAGTAAACCTGGCTCTGATTGTCACTGAACCAACCCTTTCTGGCAGTCATGATATGGAAAGAGTTATTCAAGTAGCCAGACATTTCGGGGCCAGAGTGGCTTGTGCCTTGAACAAATTTGACCTTAATGTAAGGATTTCGGCTGAGGTAGAAAAATGGTGCCAGGCTAATTCAGTGCCAGTTGTGGCTAAGATTCCCTTTTCTGAGGCCGTGGTGCATTCGGTGGTCAGCGGGAAACCGGTAACCGAAGCTGAAGATGATGTAATCTCCGGCGAAATAAAAAGGATGTGGGCTAAAATATCAGAGATAATTTCATAGAAGAGTTTGCTCATGAGCAGGAATAGCTGGAAATATTTAATCAATTCGCTCTTTTTTATCTGTCTGGTGGGAATTGTCTTTATTGGAATCTCGCTCAGGTTAGTGATTCAAGAAGGGCTAATAGCCTGATAGCTGATGGAAATAAAATGGAGATAAACCTGAATTACTCCAATTATTTTACGATTGCCTCATCGACTGTTGGTCATTAGTTTGGGATCTGTTTCATCTAATGAATACTTCAGTTTAAAAAAGGGGTATTATGGAAAAGATTTCAGGCGGGATACTGGACTTTGCCCAAATCTTTAAAGGTGAACTGGCTACCGAAACTATAACCCTTTAATATTAAGTTAGATCGGGCTTTTTATTTTAAAGATTTGTTATATTCAGAGGGGGGAAAATTTATTTTTCAGCTCAGGCGAGACAAAATCCATGACCTGGCTTTAGGTTACGGCAGGATAATAGACCAGATCTATGACGAAGCTGGACTTTATGCCCATGATGATTGGAAAATAAGCAAGAAATTTAGTCTGCTGAGCGGTTTAAGATTAAACACGCATACGGCTTTAAATCATCTCATTCTTACTCCCAGGCTCAGCCTTCTGGTTAATCTGACCAGGAAGATAACCTGGCGAACAACTTTTTCTACTGGTTTTAGAGCTCCTCAGGTTTTCGATGAAGATCTTCACATTACTCAGGTCGGAGGAGAAGGAATGATGATTATTAATTCTCCGAACCTAAAGGAAGAAAGCTCCTACAGCTTGACCACTGGTTTTGATTATGGCCACCAATATGAACGATACAACTTACAGCTCAGCCTGGAAGGTTTCTACACCAGGTTAGCTGATACTTTTATTCTCCATGAAATTAGCGGCCCGGAGAATACCCGACTCATGGAGAGAATCAATGGCCCCGGGGCGAAAGTCTACGGGATATCAGCCGTGGCTGGACTGGGCATCGGCCGCCGACTGGCTTTAAATTCCGGCTGGACAATCCAGAATAACTTACTCGACGAACCGGAACCTGAATTTAACTCGAAGGAATTCTTCCGGACACCTAAGGTTTACGGCTATGCCAGCTTAGAGTATAGGAATGAGCGTTGGTTAAATGCCGAGATTTCTGTCGAATATACCGGCTCAATGAAAGCCCCCCATTATGCAGGCTATATAATATCTGACCGCCTCGAAACGACTGACCCTTTCTGGGTAGTAAACCTGAAACTCAACCGGAAGGTCGAATTGAATAGCAGCACCTCGTTTAACTTCCTGGCCGGTATTTTTAACCTCTTTGATTCCTATCAGAAGGACCTTGATCTGGGAGCAGACAGAGACTCAGGCTACGTTTATGGACCTTCTAAACCCAGGAGTTTTTATGCCGGACTGGAGTTCTCTTTTTGATAATTGCCACTTCCATCGGCACCCGGCTTGTTTGTTTTCCTGATAGGTGTCGTCTGCAAGTTAAATTTCGTTAAGCGGTGCGGCACTAGATGGTGGGCGAGGGCTCTCGCTATAATTCCAGTGCCGGCGGGTTACAGAAGTCCAGCCTTTATCCCGCTCATTATCCTTGGTTATTTAGTGCCCGGTTATATCTTCAAGGACAAAAAGTCTCTAACCACCTGCTTAATTACGGAAAGAGGGAAAAGAGCTTTCGCCGGGTATCTGGAAGCACTCAAGGATTATCTTCCACCAGCCAGCAAGGCTATCAATCAGCCAGAGAAAAAATAGGTAATATCTAGGGTGTCCCGATTTTCAGAGGTTCCAGGCGTAGCCGAGCTTGAGGAAGAAGGTGCGGTCGGCCTGAGTTAGCGAGACTCCGTTGTAGCCGAAATAATTGTCGCTATAGCCTAAGAATAACACTGTTCGCGGATTAAGCTTATAAGAAAAGAGCAACTGGCTGAAAAGTTTCTTAGAGTTCTCATCAACGGGGAAATTATAAAGTGCGGGGTTTTTATTAACATGCCGGTATTGAAGGATAGCTCTGAAAAATGTGCGGCTGTTAAAATGATACAAAAGCTTCGACTGAGTTAGATTAGCCAGGAAAAGCCGTCCACCCTCGACGCTCAAGCGGCTCAGCATATGACCCAGGCCAAGCTCAAGGCGCTTGCCCAGCCTCAGGTTCATTTCAGGTTCAACCTCAAAAGCTTTCCCCGGCCGGATATTTTCATAATCAATTTCATCTCTAAAGCTTAGCCAGGTATTAAAGCTGAAATTGCCAGCTGGCCTTATACTGAAGAAAAATTGATTGAAAACCTGATTAAAAGAATTGCCCAGATAAACTTTTTTCCTCGTCCCTATGTCCCAGTTAAAATAGGACCAGAGCGGGCCTTCGAGGTCCACCCCTCCTTCCAGCTCTCTTTCGAGCAGATTCCCATCGTAGTCATTAGTTTGATCATAGTTGCTGAAAACTGACACCCGGTTGAAGAAATCGCCCTTCTTCCCCCAGCGGTTAAGTCCTCCCCCAACCTCAAATCTTCTGTATCCTACCTGGGGAACAAAGCCCAGATCAGCCCTGGCATCGGGATCGGCAAAATCATATTCGGCATTTAAATAATAGGATCTTTTATTGTGGCTGAATCCAATCGAACCGCCATAGCCGGTGAAATCACCCTTCTTCTGATTGAAACTTTCGGCGATTTCTTCTGGATAGGCAGTATTAGAGCCGAGAAACTGAAAGGTCAAGGTATCTGATTTAGTAAATCGGATTAAACCGTCGAGCCCGGCCACCCGGTTATGATAGCCTTCCCCTTCTCTGTCTGTAACTATCAGACCGACCGTTGATCCCTTAGCGATATCTCTTCTAAAGCGAAAAACATTGGCGTAGGACCTCTGCCCGAGAGTGGTTGAGTCAGAGCCCTCCGCCCCGGGGAAAATCAGGTTGGTCATCGTATCCTGAGCTGAGACAATCCCGATGACGTTTTTCCCCGCTTTACCCGAAACTTTTACCCCCCAATCGGGGTCAGCAATAGACCGGCTATAAAAAGCTTCCACCGGTGTTTCAAAGAAATCCCGGCCTTCAAGGAAAAAGGGCCTTTTTTCTGGATAGTAAAGGGCAAATTGCTTGTTGATATCAAGCTGGGCCACATCTGCTTCAACCTGCGAAAAATCAGGATTGACGGCGGCGCTCAAATTCATATTGTTATTGAAATACCATCTACCCGATATTCCAAAATCTGCTCTGGAATCGAGCTTCTTCATGTCACCAGCCGGGAAAGTTTCTCTGGCATCCGTCCGGGCAGCAGTCAGCGTTGGGTCAAGTTCGAGGTTCCGTCCCGGTGAAATTCCTTTAAAGCCGGTAATTTTTGGAGCCTGACAGAGCGTGCAGGGATTATTGCGATTGAATGGCATTACCGTTATTTGATAGCGGCGGCTGCGAGGCATAATCCTGACTGGCAAAAAACCCCAGGTCTGTTCATCTTCTGACGGCTGAAACTGGAGAGAGCTAAAGGGGATGGCGGCTTCGACCTCATAACCGGAACTGGTAATTCTGGCGGCCGAATTCCAGATGGCATCCCAGGTCACGTCTTCCTGCTGCCCGCCGAGGCTCATGATTTCATCGCCCTGAATGCCGAGCGGATTGATAAAAAAAGCAAAGGCCCGGTTTTCATCGTTAAAAGTATCCAGGATAATACCCACCAGGTCATCCTGCCAGCAGTTATCCCGGTCATTATAAAAAGCCCGGATCTTATCAGGCTCCGGGTCGTGGGCTATAAAGCCAATATAAAGATTATGACGGTCGTAAAAGAGGAAACATTCTGTTTTGGCCGGAGCTTCGATGTTTTCACCAGGCATGATTTCTATATCGGCAACAACCTTGAGAGCTTTCGCCCAGGCTTCTTCGCTGAGCGCGCCATCTATCTTGATTTTGTCTTCAATCTCCGGAATGCGGTAGGTCTTTTTCACCTCCTCTACTTTTCCTGAGGCTAAAAGTGGACTGGCGAAAAGGAGCGATATGACTACGGTTAAGATGAGCAAATTTAAATTAGATAAGCCCGGTGCCAGAAAAAATTTGCGATTCATCTCTCTATCTCCTCAAAACTAATGTTTTGGATTGCTTTTGGACTGAGCTCTTTATTCGTTTATCACGAACCGCTCATCATCTAAGACGAAATATTTGCCTGAAAGGTTCATTTTCGAGGCAAATTTCATTAGATACTTAAGATACTTAAGAGAACGGAGAAAAATGGGCGCAAAACTTTACGATCCTGGCTTAAGGTGCGGACTTTTTTAGAGGTTCCAGCCTATCCTAAGGCCGCCAAATCCATCTTGAGAGCAGCTATCAACTCATGATAGTTGCAGATCATGTTTAGCATTTTATCCTGCAGATTGGGTAGGCTATAGTTACTTGTTGTTTGAATTTATTCAGTAGCGTGACTATGAGGGTTTATAATACAAATCCATCCGGAACAGTTTCAAGCGTATAAAAACATCCAGCTTAAAATATCCACAGCCCAGGTTGATTAGAACTCGAGTAACCCAACTCTATTCTGTAATTTCTAATATTTTCACCTGTGGATATGGATCGCTGCCGTAGAGAATAAGCCGGTTCTTCCAGGTATCGCCGAGAAACATAAGACTTCCCTCCGGCAAGTCTGTTACCTTTTCCAGCATTTTGCCGTTTAAACGGTAGAGGGAGAGATCCCGGCTCTTTTCTTTTGCCGGCTTATCCGAGGTCCATCCCCATCTGGTAAACAATACATACAGGCTGTCATTTAGTATTATAGGCTGTGCAAACTGCCTGAGCCTGGCTATCCACCAGGCGCCTTGGAAATCTTCGCCCTTGTCAATTACATATTTTTCATACTTTTCAGGAATAGGAATCCGTGCCACCTCTTCCCCGGAGTCAAAATCGTAGCCTGTTAGCTCAGTTTCATCATTATGGCAGGTCCAGAGAATGCCATCTTTTATTACAAATCTTTGTTCTCCAAAGACGACGCTGGGAACAGGTTCGACCTTCGCCAGTTCCTTTTCAAATTCCATAGAACGTAGATTTAAGACCCTTATTCTTTCATCGGTTTTGGTATTAATAAAGATGAGCCGGTCTTTGTCAATAAAATCGAAGAAAATACCTATCTGATGGGGAAGATGGAAAACATTAATATATTTTCCTGACAAATCAAATTCTTTTAGTTCATAGCCATACATATTCAGAACAAACAGGTGATTTGAATATTTATTTATTACGGCTCGGTAAGGGACTTCGATTTCCTCAGGCCCTCGCCCTTCTCGGAACATTTTTCTTAAAAACTTGCCCGACTGCTCAAAGGCCTTGACGCAGGCATCCTTATAATCAAGAACATAAATATTGCCTTCAGCATCACAGGCAGCAGACCGAATCTGTGAAAATAAATAAGGATCATCAGCAGTGGAATTTTCGCCGCTGTGGCCAATTTGAGTTACAACCCGGACATTGACCTTTATCATCTGGTCCGACCCCCAGGTAAATAAGGAAAATAAGCCCAGGAAGAGGGCAGAGATCGTTATGATAAAAACCCAGAGCCTTTTGATGTCTTTCATCTTTCCTCCTATTACCTCTTAGATCTTTTCGCCCAGGTTAATCGTCATCATTCACCTTCATTATCCATAGAGCCAGTCAGGGCTCAAACTTATTATTCACAACCGCAGCCACCATCTCTCAGCCCACTTCATCTATGATACGCCACAGCCCTGCTTAATGTTTATAGATATCTTATTAATAATTGCTCAAGCCGAGAAAGCTTTAAGTTAGCTTTCATGATATGTTTTTATACTGATCTGACTCGAGCCATGAACCTTCGAAATCTGCCAGGTAAGCAGCTATTATGTAGAATTAAACAGGGTCTAAAATCTCGAGGAAAACCTGCCTGATTATTTTTCTGAAAAGCAAGCCAGGGAGGCCATAGATGCGGCAAATAGCCTCATCAGGTTCTGCGAAAGCTATCTGGCTCGATAGAAAACAGCTCCTGAAAAAGCTAAAAGACAGCTTTCCCCCTGAGTTAGGCAGCGGCTCTTACTGGCCAGGGACCCGCTCAAAATGGATTTCATATTGTTTGATTATTGGAAATCCCTCGGCATCTTCTAAAATGACGTAAGCCATATTATTTTTGATTTGCCGGATACGCTCTCCATGGTAAAAAGAACCCCGGAAATTACCATTGTCATCAAAGACATCATACTTAATTTCACCCTGCTTACTCTTTTCGTTCGTTTCGACATAAATATAATTGTTGCCCTCATCCACGAGAAGCGATGATATCGGCGGAAAATATTTTGGCCAAACGATATTAAAACCGGGGGTAATTTTTTCTTTCCCGCCAAAAATTTCGGTCAGCAGCTTGTCCTTATCCTCTGAGGTCACTTCCACCCGATGGTATTTCTGGACAATCTCCTTGACCTTTTTCCCGTCTTCAGTCATCAGATAAATAACATAGTTCTCTGGATAAACCCAGACCAGGGTTTTATCAGTCCGCAGGCGCAATTTGAACGTAACCTCAAGCGGATTTACAGTTGGAAAAAGTTCTTCTACCTTTACCTCAGAGATAGTGGTCAGGCTCTTCGTTTTTTTGTCATACTTTATTAGTTTCAAGATATCTCCGCCATCTTCTGCATACTCGATCATGTTTCCATACATTGCTTCCTCGTCCTCAGCCTCTGGCCTGAACATTCCCGGCAGCGAACGAAGATCAAAGTCCCCTAAATGCTCTCCGGCTAAAGAATACTGGCAGCCTCTTTTATTTCCAATGTCAAAGACAGATACCGTTTGGCCATATAGAAAAATGTCTGTAGGAGATTGAAATTCACCAGGTCCCTGGCCAAATTTTCCGAATTCATAAAGGCAAGAGCCTTCTGCACCAAAAACCTTAACCTTTTTATCCTTGGCGTCCAGAATATAGACGTTTCCTTTATCATCAATCTGTAGACTCCGAAGGCTGGCCAGAGGGCAGTTTTTGCTGGCTTCCGGGTTGGGTATAACGCCCTTTTCAGTCAGACGAATCGCCTGCTGCTGGTTACTTTCACAACTTAATAAGACCCAAGAAAATATTAAAAATCCCAGAATCAATCTGCCGGGCTTTTCTGGCTTTCTTGAATTTTTCAGCCTGCTGATATTCATATATACCCTCTTATAGAAGCCCCCTAAAAAATGGGCTTATATAAAGCTAACTCTTTATTCTAAAATAAAGCAACCTGGATAAATTCACCGGGTTTTGCCTCTACCTTAAAACGATACTCCTCCTCATTTTTTCGGGCTCAAAATATCAAGGTGGTATTTAATTATCTTCGACACCTCACCGTTGCCGGCCCTCTACCCACTTAGCCTCATAGATAACAATATACTGATAACCTTCTTCATCTTTTTCTACGTTATAAAGCCTATTTCCTTTCCAGACAAGCTGTGATCCCACAAAGCTTGAGGGTATTTCACACCGAGCTATAAATTTCCCCTCAGGGTTGAAAATATCGAAAAGGTAAGAACCCGGAGTTTTACCTTTTTCATAAGTGCGAACGTATAGCCGATTTTGCTCATCCAGACAGAACGAACGAAAAGGAGGATGTTTTTGAGATAGATATTTCAATTGCCTCTATTTTGCATTTTACTTATTTCCCTGAATTCAAGTCAAATGCCACGAACTCTTCCTGGCACCAAAATAATTTCTGGCCTAGTCTTATGGCCTAAGATCTTAGGGAGCGACTCTGTATTACAAAAGAAAAATAGGCATTCAGACTTGGCCCGGGTCCCCTGACCATAGGGCTTGGAGAAGCTCAACTAACCTGTGATCCTCTCTGCCCCAAAAGGTTGAGCTCTACCACGGCACCGCAGATTACGCCTCTCTTTGACCTAAATTTCCCGAACCATTATAGTGCTTTAGATATCTGCCAAAAAAATATTAGTATATCCGAACGAATACTCCTATAATAAATTTACAGGGTACAGGCAAGATAAAAATGGGGTAAGCAAGAATAAACGAACAAGATCAAAGAGTGCTTAGAAGAGGGCCAAGCCGCAAAAGAGAAAAAAGACAACAAAAGGTGCCTTAATCAAAATGAAGAAGCAGGCGCCGGCAGTATATAGCACGGCCCATAAGATTGGCGTCTCAGAGTTCTAATAAGATTTTTGCCTGGCAAAAACTTCCTTTAGGCCAGAACTCTTATAGGCCATCAATTTGATAGAAAGGGGGAGTTAGATGAAAGAAGAAAAAATTGAAAAAATTCAAAGAAAGTTAGAATTAATAACTGGCAAATGGTGGTTTTTTCTAATCTTTATATTGATACAGTTTATTATCCCTCCATATGCTTCAAAAGGTTATAAATTAGGCGAACAGGGAATGGTTATAGGGGAGATACTTGGCCACCCCATAGCACATAACTTCACTAAATTGTATCCAGTTTTTAAGATAATTCCAATTATCTTGGTTATCTCTATATTCTTTCTTAGAAATAAGGTCGCAAGACTCTTTAGCTTTTATGCAGCTATCAGCTATGTTCTTTTCGCCTTTCTTCAGAACATCGCTGTAACTGAAAAATATGGCTTAGGGATAGTCACCATAAATTTCCTGATGTTTTTGGTAGTCGCTGCTCTTTGGTTCTGGGAGGTCATTGCCAGGAAGAACGACTTTACTCCACGAAAACAGCCAGTGTGGAAATATTGGGTTGTTCCTTTTGCATTCTTAGCATTCTGGTATCCACTGAATATGAATACACTGAGGCCAGATTTCAATCCTCTCTACTTATTCACAAATATGGCTGGTCTGGCTTTCTGTATGATGACACCAGTTTATCTTGGGATACTTACTCTCTTTTATCCCAGGGTTAATATTGCAGCGCTAAGGGTTACAAGCCTCGTTGGAATAATCATCGCCTTATATAACATAATAGCCATCTTTCCTAACCTTAGAGTGCTTTGGTGGAACGGAGTGTTGCATATACCTTTGTTAGCTATATCCATATACGCTCTGGTCCTTTCCCTCCAGAAGATTCCAGTAGAAGAAACCAGAGAAGATTAGAACAAGCAAATAATTTCTGGAATCGGCTCTCCTTTTCTTCTATATATACCCCATCCCTGTCTCAATTGAATATTTCCTGTGAATTATTAGCTCATAGATTTCCAGTCGATTTTTTTGGCAGTGATAGAGGCATTTAAAATTCCAGGCCAAAGCAGGTAGAATCTGAAGACCGATATATCGATTTATGGATCTTCCTGTTGGGCCATAGACCCCATAAGTGGAGACACGAGAGTATCCCCTTTTTCTAAAGGGCTAAATGCTGGGTAGCAATCATGACGATGCCGAGGACAGTAAGAATGGCACCGATGATTCGACCGAGAGTCTTTTCGCTGACCCGATTAGCTATTATGGCTCCAAGGCTGGCTGCCAGGACTGTTGAGATACTGGCTATTAAAGCTGTAGGGACATCAATATTGCCATGGAGAGCATAACCTATGGCCCCAGAAGTAGCGGTTATCATCATGATCAGTGAAGATGTCCCTATGGCCAGATGAAGGGGATAGCGAAGGACAAAGATGAGAATCATCAGTATCATCACCCCACCGCCAGCTCCGAACAGACCGCACATAATGCCAACCAATACACCCAGCCCCAGGGCAATCAATTTTTGTTTGACTGTTTGAGCGGGCAGTCCCTCATTATCATTGTTGGCTTTTAAACCACCTGCCGTTCGCCGTATTCCTCTCACCCAGAGAAGAATTCCCATCGGAATGAGCATCAGGCCAAAGAGATTACTCAGGCCGACTGGCGGGATCATATCGGCAAATTTGCTTCCGGCCTGAGCTCCAATGATCGAACCAAGGGCGATCCATAGAGCTGGTTTGATATAAAGGTGACGGTGGCGGTAGTAGATAATTGAGGTCACCACAGCTGCCAGTATATTTATCAGTAAACTTGTTCCGATGGCTTCATGAACAGGAAAAGAAAGGACCAGGGTCAACATCGGCACGACTACCATTACCCCGCTGGCCCCCATTATGCCAGTCAAGATACCGGCACCCGCTCCGATAAAGAGAATAATGATTATCCTGATAAAAGGAGACATCTAATCACTTCCTTCGTATTACTTTATGAAGAAGCTATCTTGAGAAACCAAAGATCTAATTTTGTTCATAATA
>ENA-UPTA01001024-UPTA01001024.1-activated-sludge-metagenome-genome-assembly--contig:-NODE-1024-length-31793-cov-6.563331_pt1 | contig 31793 bp, 33 predicted proteins | sample MGYA00238184_ERZ773361 | MGnify/ENA primary metagenome ERZ773361 (study PRJEB29100, sample SAMN05720205) | activated sludge metagenome | isolation source: anaerobic digester from wastewater... | reverse complement strand
CGGCAACCTCAATAATAGGTTTTTCTTTATTACCGAGAACACCGCCCAAAAACATTTGAATTTCTTGAAAAGCTTGAAAGGCATCAAATACCTTATAGAATTCGTATTCTTTTAGTAGAGGATTGACAATAAACTTTGGATCATTCGGATTATCCCATTTTCTATCACTCAGATATTTTCTATGATAATCACTATCATAAACAAAGCATGGAGAGTTCAATGTTCTGAACAAATCCATTGGATCGTAAGTGAGAACATAATTAACATTATCCGAGAAATTACCTGTCCAACTTTCAGGTTCAAAGATTTCTTTCATGTAATCAACGTCAAAAATAATTTCGGTATTGACGTTAGAATCACCAAAATTTTCACGTTTCTTGAAACTGTAAAGTTTCCAACCAATGTACAGTTTTCCACAAAATCCAATTATGAAATACGCATTATGAGGGTATTTCTTATAAAGTGATTTATGAAGATGTGAATTCCCTAATTTAAAGAAAGGGCTTTCTTTCCTTGAGATGGTGTAGTTTGTCTTTTTTCTGAAGACATTGGGTCTTTCTTTATCGTCTAGCTCAATAATATCGCGTTGATAAACAATGGTCTTATCGATACCTGTTGAACCTGCGACTCCATCATAATAATCTTTTTTCTTTGAAATTATATACATAATGTGTCATATAAATATCAGATACTTTGGAAATTGTGCCGAGAATGGGACTCGAACCCACACGACCATTACTGATCACAGGATTTTAAGTCCTGCATGTCTACCAATTTCATCATCTCGGCATCATCATCTTCTTCTTTCTTTTTAATCCCAAAGTTGATGGTGGTACTTAAATATCTTTGTCTTGTTTGCTCGACTGTCTCGTTTAATTTGGTAAAAACAGTCAGTCGAAGTTCAGGAATATAGACAGCTTTCCGACCCTCTGTAGATTCTTTGGAAATCTTTTGAAGCTTAGGGCTTAAGGCATCTCTTTCGCCAGTTTCCGAATAAAATTTCTGCGACATTTTATTTTTACCTTTGTTATTAATAGACAAAGATAAGAATAATATTTGAAACTGCCAAATTTTTTTTTAGCTGTCCTGCCAGGGCTCGAACCTGAAGTCTTTGGATCCAAAGTCCAACGTGTTACCAATTACACCACAGGACAATTTGATGGGAATATTTGAAAAGAGTATTTTTCTACCACGAAGTAACTCTTTTACTTACCACATCTAGTGGGGAAGATGGGACTCGAACCCACACGACCTTAGAGATCAACGGATTTTAAGTCCGTCTTGGCTACCAAGTTACAACACATCCCCAAATAATTTTGTTGTCTCGGAGGGTTTCGAACCCCCAATCTTCTGATCCAGAGTCAGACGTGTTAACCTGTTACACTACGAGACAATGTCACGAATTTTTTAATTCTTCGCGAATTACCTTTTTATCAATAGTCCTACGTACTTTGGCGGTGAAAAATTTTCCCCACTTTCTTACGTGTCCTGCCCATTCTCTATTGAGAATGGAATTTTGTTTGTTACCTACTCTTAGTTTTCCCATGACGTTAAACTTTTGGGGTGAAAGGCGGGGCTCGAACCCGTGACCTCCAGAGCCACAATCTGGCGCTCTAATCCAACTGAGCTACAATCACCATTTTGTCGAGTAGGAGGGACTCGAACCCCCGACCTGATGCTCCCAAAGCACCCATTCTAGCCAACTGAACTACTACTCGTTTTACCTAGCGATTGGAAACTATTACTCCTACTGACCGCGCGGGAGGTTCATTTAACGGTTCAAGTACTTTTCTGTTACCAGAATTTGTTGACCAACTCTCTCTAGGTAAGGCGGGAATGACCCGCCTTGGTCGGGATGGTGGGGCTCGAACCCACGGCCTCGTGATCCCAAATCACGAAATCTGAACCAACTGATATACATCCCGAAATTATAGCCTTTAGAACCGATAATTACCATTTATCGGTTGTAGAGGCGATATTTTCATTTTATCGCTTAAATCCACGATATTTTCGATTATCACGGATTTAAGTGATACTTCCTACTATATTTCAAAGAACCACCTATTATTTTTGGATAAAACATTGTTTTTCAACTATGTTTGTTCCTATTATTTGTACCCCTGGCAGGAGTCGAACCCGCATCTCAAGATCCGTAGTCTCACATTCTATCCATTGAACTACAAGGGCATCTCAAAGAACAAAAAACCCCACTCTTTTCGAGTGGGGTCTTGCCTAATCTAAAAACTTCTCATTGATGAAAATTAGACGTACCTTCCCCACTCACCGCACAATTGTGGATGTTGTAAACTCTGGGGGCGTAATTTCATCAAACTTTTCATCACTAAACCAATTAAAATTCTGTACAAATATAAATATTCTTTTTATAAATACCAAATGTTTTGGAAAAAATTTTCAAAAAATCTTTTTTCTTTAGACTTTTTTCTCTTTTTAATGTGAAAAAAACACCATGCTGGAAAGTTTTTTCTAATAATTATGAATGTATGAAATTACCAATATATAAGTTCGACAAGATAAAACTACAATATGAAAAAATTATTGTAAGTCATAAAACGGTCATTGCCTATGCTTTGATACAGTTTGTTATTACTATTGGGTTAATTTTCTTACTTTCTTCGCTTTTCAATACGCCGAAAGAAGCTCAATTGAAAAAGAAAATTAATAAATTAGAATATGACCTGTATGTTATAGATAAAAAAGCTGACGGTGTTTACTATCTTTTACAGACATTACAGCAAAAGGACAGTATAATTCTCGAAGCTTATGATAATGATGAAGGTGAATTAACAATAATCACACCGCAAACAGTTGGAGATAAACTTGATAATATTGGAAAAATTCTTGAATATAATGGTGAACGATTAAAAAATGTTATTCAGAATATTACTGCAAATGATAATCGACTTAAACATTATCCAGCAATACAACCCGTATCCAAACGAGATCTAGAACGAATATCATCTGGCTTTAATTATCGAATTCATCCTGTTTATGGAATTAATAAATTTCATTATGGAATGGACTTCGTAGCGCCACAAGGTAGTGCAATTTATGCAACTGCAGATGGAACTGTTGAAATGGCTGGAAATTATTTGAGTTACGGTAATTATATCAAAATTAATCATGGGTATGAATACCAGACAGCATATGGGCATTTAAATAGTATAGGTGTACGCGCAGGACAAAAAGTTGTAAGAGGGCAGGTAATCGGGACTGTTGGAAATACTGGTGTGTCGACAGGTGATCATTTACATTATGAAGTTATATATCAAGGTAAAGCGGTTAACCCGATTAATTACTTTGCAAATGATCTAACAATTGATGAATATCAAATGATGTTGAAAGTCCAAGAAACTTTAAGAATTGCTTTGGATTAACATCTTTCTTGAAACGGTGTCGGACACTAACTGATATTGCTCTTGGGTACATTACTGCCCTCAGTAGTATCGGTGTTCAATTTGGACTTGAACGTTGATTGTGTCCGTACCCGCGATTTTACACCGTTTCATTTATTTTTATAACTTTATAGCCATTATGATTTAAAATTTTTTTGCACCAATAAATTAATTCTTCAGGTGTTAAATCTCCTTTCATATAATTTACTATTGGATGCGTTATTCCAAGATTATCCAATGTGTTTTTTCCATCTCGACTTGATGGAATGATATGATCAAAATTATAGTCATCATTATAAAGATTAATCTTTTCGCCTGAAAGATAACATATCGTATCTACGCCAAATTTATCCAACACATCTTCAATTGTGAATGATGATTTAATATCTTTATTAACGCTTCCTTTTATTGTGTTGTCTCTTTTATTGAATTTACGAATTTGCTCACGAACAGTGCGCGGCACTCGATATTTAAATCTTTCTAATTTACTTATTAGTTTATTTTCTCGTCTTTTTCTTGCTCTATTTCTTGTTTTTATATTTTGTTCATTACCGCAATAATAAGATATGGTTGATTTAGAACATCCAATTTCTTTTTGAATTTCTCGATATGATTTCCCTTCTTTTCTTAATTTTAAAATTTCGTTTTTCATATTTATACTTTTTAATATAAATATAACAAAAAGTTCGAAACAAGTCAATGATGTTTCGAACCTTTTTTAGCATATGAGGTAGGATTCGAACCCACGAACTCTTTCGAGACTGGTTTTGGAGACCAGCGCCTTTAACCACTCGGCAACTCATATGGATAGTGACCATGGTGGGAATCGAACCCACACGTCTTTCGACACTAGGTTTTGAGTCTAGCGCGTCTACCAATTCCGCCACAAAGCCATATTAAAATGAAACACAGACGTGCCGTCACACTTCTCGACATTTTACGTCTCTCTGGGGTTTGACCCAGACTTTCTGTGTTTCATTTGGTGGATACTTCGGGACTCGAACCCAATCTCCTGAGTGCAAATCAGGCGTTCTCTCCTTTGAACTAAAGACCCATTTGTGTGTCTCTCCACACCTGTCATACTTCCCTTGTATTCTGTTCAACATTTCGTATCCTAACGGTAAGGCAGTATCAAAAACCAGTATGTGGACCGTAAGGGAATCGAACCCTTGGCCTCCTGCTTGCAAGGCAGGCGCTCTAGCCATCTGAGCTAACAGCCCGTTTAGTGCGGATAAAGGGACTCGAACCCCCACGCCTTTCGACACTAGATCCTAAGTCTAGCGCGGCTACCAATTACGCCATATCCGCATTTTGATGAATCTATTCATCACTTTTTATCGTTTTTTGCTGAATACATTCAGCAATTTGTCTCCTTGAAGGGAGTTGAACCCTTACACCTTGCGGCACATGACCCTCAATCATGCTTGTCTACCAGTTCCAACACAAGGAGAAATTCCAATTGGCTCATAAATGGTTCAATTGGTTCATTTTCGTACTCGGTAGGGGAGTCGAACCCCTGATCCCCAGGATGAAAACCTGATGTCCTGACCACTAGACGAACCGAGCATAGAGTTGTGTGGGAGGCGCCCGCCCTGTGGCCCCACAACTAGGTTATTCCACTTTGTATTGCGTATGGGATTCGAACCCATGAATATAAGATTGAAGGTCTTATGGCCTAAGCCTGACTAGCCAAACGCAACATAATTGTTTTTATACAAAATGTATCAATATAATGTACTTTTATACACAAATACACGTTTTTATACCAAATGTACCATTATAATGTACTTTTATGTACAATTTTGCCGTCCCCGTGGGATTCGAACCCCTCCTTCGGCGTGACAGGCCGACAATACTAGCCGTTATACGACGAGAACGATAAGTGAGGCGTCCCATCCAATGTAGGGTCTTCAACCCCTCAAACCTATTCTATGTTCAAAGGTGGGATCCTTTAAACATAGACATCAGCTCCCACTGGCGCCTCATGGCAGTGCGTATGGGACTCGAACCCACGACCCCCTGCGTGACAGGCAGGTATTCTAACCAACTGAACTAACGCACTATATTTCCAACATGTCAAAGAACAAAAAACCCGACTGATTTTACCTAGTCGGGTTTCTTTTAAGGAAAGGAGTTAAGTATATATAAACTTACCCGACTAAGCGTAACATCTCATCATCAGCCCATAGCTGTTCGGCTGCGTTGAGAACCAATATGTCGAGTAAATTTTTCATCTTCTTTTATTATTAAATATCATTAACGGTACAAATGTACGTATTATTTTTGAAATTGCCAAATATTTTTTGAAATATTTTTATTTTTTAGTGAAAATTATCCTGTACTATCTATAAATTCAATTTCTCTCACGGGAATTTTACCTGGCGATGCGTGTGATTTTGAACGTGCTCTATGAGTATAAACATAAAAACCATTTTTGTCAGCTCCCAATCCTACACCTGATGCTTTTGGAGTTTTATCTGTAAGTTCTTTTGGTTTACTTAATCCATGCACTCTTCCACCTTCATGATATGTGGAACCGCCAGTAAAGTATTTGAGAATTTCTTCTTTCATTTCCTTACTTATTGTTTTGGATCTCATTAAAGATTCTTTGGTTTCGTTATATTTTGACTTCCCTTCTGAAATTGGGGGTTTATCTATCTGAGATATGAGTTCAAGTATTCTTGTTTTTACCTCATTTAGTGTTTGTTTCATACCTTTATTTTTATATAAATATTTCTTTAAAAATATTTTAAAAATAAATTTTTTTTATCTATATTTTTGAGAACTTTTTTATATTTATTCACGATAAAAATAACAATGAAAGAACAGAATTCTCAAGAGTCTCAAAATGTGTCGGAACCATCTGACGACTACCCTGCGAAAGGTGTGGAAAATTCCACGCCAGAAAACAATAAACTTAACAAATTTATAAATGAAAACTTCAACAGAGCCTCCTTCGAAGATTGGAACGACTGGAAGTGGCAAATTAGAAACAGTATCACCAAAACTGAAGTTCTTAATAAGGTATTGGGCAAGAAAGAAAATGATACTATTATTAATGTGCCCGAAAATCACCTACCTTTTAGGATAACCCCTTATTTCGCATATCTATTGGATACGTTACCTAACGACCATCCATTATATAGAACTATTATTCCTACGATCAACGAACTTGATATATCGGAAGATGAAATGTTAGACCCTTTGGATGAAGGGAAAAGTTCTCCTGTGTCTAATATTGTACATAGATACCCTGATAGAGTATTGTTTCTTGTAACAGGATTTTGTTCTGCATATTGTAGATATTGTACAAGAACCCATATGACATCCACAAGAACATCAATATCTGTCTCGTCAAAAGAATGGGAGGAAGGGTTCGAATATATCAAGAATAATAAAAATATTCGTGATGTGATTGTGTCTGGCGGTGACCCATTAACTTTAAGAGACGACCAGATAGAATACATCTTAAAAAGACTACGTGAAATTGAACATGTGGAAATGATACGTATTGGGACAAAAGTTCCTGCAGTATTACCTATGCGTATTACACCTGAGTTAATGAATATTTTAAAGAAATATCATCCATTATATATGAGTATTCATTTTACTCATCCTGATGAACTAACTCCTGAAACTCAGAAAGCTTGTAATATGCTGGCTGACGCAGGAATTCCATTAGGATCCCAAAGTGTTTTATTAAAAGGCGTAAACGATAATGTTGAAACTTTTAGAACTCTCTATAAGGGGTTACTTAAAGTTCGTGTAAAACCATACTACATTTATTCATGTGATAAAATACCTGGCAGTAAACACTTTCAAACCACAATAGATAAAGGTTTGGAAATTATTGATGGATTAAGAGGTCACATGTCTGGATATGCCTGCCCGCAATTTGTAGTAGACACAAGTAAAGGTAAGATATCTTTACTTCCTAACTTTGTTAAATCTATTGTAGAAGAAAATAACAAAAAGATTTACACTTTCCGAAATTACAATCATGAAGAGTATCACCACATTGAGGCGTAAGATGAAGATTTGATGAAGATTACGCCGTTTTTATGGCATGATAATTGAATATTTATGAGTATAATAAACAACTAAAAAGTAAAAAATGAAAAAACTAATTGCATTATTCGTAATCGTGTTATTTTCTGTGTCAACAATATTTGCACAGGAACAAACACAGAGTAAGACTCAAAAGAAAACTCAGACACAAGTTCAAACAGGAGAACAAAGTGGTGATCCTATTATGACTCAAGAAAGAATCCGTACCAACGAAGGAAAAGGAACAGTAAAAAGAGTTGAGAATAGGGAGATGAGAAAACAAAATCATGGCGCAGTCGTCAGCGAAACGGCAAAAAATGCTGACCCCGATGGCGGTAAAGGTGATGAAGTTAAAGAACAAGCACGACAGAAAGATGGGACACAGATACACCAAAGAGATCGTGATCAGGTTCATAAACCAGCCAACTCACAGATTAATAGAGGCGCCAGACCGCCAAAGCCAGCAGGTATGGGTGTTCCAGGTGGCGTAAGAAGTGGAACGATGAATAGAGGCGGAAGAAAGTAATTGTCAATTAACACCTAGGAAAAGAGCGTACAAAATACGCTCTTTTTTGTTTATATTTTGGTATGAAACTTGTTATTTATTTTATATAATAGTATCGTACCATGAAAAAACTTATAACAATAATCGCAATGTCAATTATAACGTTGATGGCGACAGGACAAATCGACACCACAGGGATGTCAGATTATGAAAAATATTACTACATAAAGAATGGTGATATAGATACAACAAAGAAAGTTGCAGAAGCTAAGAATGTTGAAGTTGACGATCTTTATTACCAGCCATCAAAAGATAAAAAACAGGTGACAACAATCTTCTCAAGAACGCCAAAAGAACCACAAACAGAAGGATATCATCAGGGATATAGTGACGGATATGAAGAAGGAATAGAAGATGTATCACGTCTATTTGATGATGATTTTTCTTACACAAATAGGTTTTATAGGTTCAATTACGGATTTGGGTTTTCATATTATAGTCCTTATTGGAGGTTTCATTATGGATACTATGACCCTTTCTATTATGACACATGGTATTGGGAACCTTATTATGGGTACTATCCATATTATTCTTATAATCCTTATTGGTATTCACCTTACAGATACGATTATTGGTACGGATACAATTATTATCCGAGATACTATGTAATCGATAACAGAACGCCTATTCGCGGATATAGTGTAATGGGTAATAGATATTATACATATCAGTCACCAAATAAGAACATTAATTATTATCCAACAACAAGTAAAAGAATTACTTCGTCATCAATGACATATAATTCTACTTTAAATCAAAGAAGAATTACACCGTCAACAGCAGTTAAAAGTTCGACTAATGTAAGAACAATAACACAAGAAAGAACAAAACAAGTTCCAACTGCTATTAATAGGTCTAATGTTCAGACACAAACCAGAAAGACGGAAACAACTCAGAGACCTGCATATAATCAAACTAATAGAACTTATACCCCTTCTTATAGTGCACCAAAAATGAGTACAAGACCGTCATATAATAATACAACCACAAATAATATGGAACGTAGAAGTACAACTACTCAAACTAGAACCTATACTCCTCAAAATAGAAGTACATATTCTACTCCAAGTAGAAGTTCATCACCAACAATGAATAAGTCATATTCTACCCCAAGTAGAAGCTCCACATATTCTACACCAAGTAGAAGTTCATCTTCATATAGTAGTGGTGGATCTTCTTATAGCGGTGGATCGTCATATAGTAAAAGTTCAGGTTCAAGCCAAAGTTCTGGCGGTGTAAGTAAAGGTAGAAGATAAGTAAAATACGGTTTACAGTACGCACAAATGGGGTCACAAAAAAAATGTTAATAAGATGGTCTGTGTTGTACTTGTGTTGTATTTATGAATAGTAAATCTTGACAAGTATTGGATGGGTTTACTAATAAACAAAACCAAAAAATACTTGCCTTGAAAGACACAATAAAGATACTGATTGTTGACGATTCAGAAGAAAACGTAAAATCATTAACTACTTTCTTAATTGAAAATGGATTTACTCACCCAATTTTGATTGCTAAGGATGAAAAAACGTTTTTAAAACATCTGGAAGAATGTTTACCAGATGTTATAATATGTGAACACGAGCTGCCAGGATTTAACTCTTTGCAAGCGTTAAATTACGTCAAAGAAAAATGCCCAGATGTTATTTTTATATTGGTATCTACCGAGATATCTGATGAATTTGCTGTAGAATTATTAAAAGAAGGTGTTGATGTCTATTTTCTTAGACATCGAATTTTCCAATTACCATTGGCTATAGAAAGATTATGCACTGGCCGTCGAAATAAAGAAGAGGTAAAAAAATTATCTGCAGTAAATGAAGAATTAAAAAGGGCATATAAAGAAATCGAAGAAAAAAATCAATCAATAACACAAAGTATAATTTTCGCAAAAAGAATTCAAACTTTAACCCTTCCTAAGATTGATTTGCTATTAAGAAATTTTCAGGATGCATTTATATTATATAAACCAAAAGATATTGTTAGCGGTGATTTCTATTGGTTTAGAATGATAAATGATAGATTCTTAGTTGCGGTTGCCGATTGTACAGGACATGGTGTGTCGGGAGCACTTTTATCTATGATTGGATATAATTTCCTAGATGAAATTGTGAATAGTGAAGAAAATATGACGGATCCAACACAGATATTAATGGAGCTTGATGAACATATGGTTAAACTTTTAAAACAAGATATGACCAATGGATATCAGGACGGAATTGATATGTCATTAATCAGTATTGACAAAGAGAAGCAAAAAATAGTCTTCTGTGGTTGTAAAAGGCCATTGTTATATTTGGTCAGAAATGAGAAGAAAATTAATGTTTATAAGGGTGAACCGTATATCGTTGGTGGGGTGGATACAAGACACCAAAAAACTTTTAAATCACAAGAGATAAGTTACAAACGTGGCGATACCATTTATATGTTAAGTGATGGGTATACTGACCAGTTTGGCGGACAAGAAAATAAAAAACTTATGAACGAGAGATTTTCCGAAACTTTACTATCAATTCAACATTTAAAGTTAAATTATCAGGCTCAATTACTTGAACAAAAATTGGTAAGGTGGCAGGGCTGTAATGAACAAACAGATGATGTGTTAGTGGTGGGAATTAAACTATAATTGGTATATTTATTTATAGAATTAGAGAGGAAATGGGAATATTTAATAAGAATAATAACAAATACATTAAAACAGAAATGAACGGAGCCCCAAAGTCAAAAATTACGTCGTTTTTTGATCATTTAAAACTTTACACTCAGCAATACCTGGCAATATCATCTGTTATTGGGATAATTTGGGGTGGGTTTTTAGTTTATGATAATTTTAGAGACACTAATAAAGTGATGCAACAGGATGTTAAATCAATAATTAGTGTACAGAAACAACAACAAAGAACAGACTCATTGCTATTACAAAATCAAATAGAAATGAGTAGAGAGTTGGGCATAATTAAAGAAACAGGAAACGAAAATATAGAGAAGCTTAATTCATTACAAAAATCATATATCAGATATATTAGTAATGACAAGGCACTCAGTAAGCAAGACTTCTTGGAATACATGGAAGGGTTAACAATAGAGGAAAAAAAAAGCTCTTCAGTAAACGAGAAGAAATAGAACCAATAAACAGTGCGCCATTAGATTTGATTATACAAACAAGGCAAGTCACTAAAGCAGAGGCAGATTCTCTGAATTTGAAAATAAAAGTAACAAAAATTAAAAAATGAATTTTTTAAAGAAAATAGGAGATTTCTTTTTATGTTTTCTTAGAGACGATTGCAAATATTCAGTCAAGAAAGCGTTAATATTTATCTTTACAGGTATCGCAATTTATCTCATTATTTGGACGGATAAGAGTGCTTATGACGTATTAGGATTTGTTGCTGCGTTACTTGGTCTTCGTACATATGAAAAAGGAAAAGAAATGGTGTTAGGTAGAAAATACGGAACTAAACCTCCTGAAATAAATAAAAAGGAAATCCTTAACGATTAATTACTCATAGTTCAGAGTAAACTTTATTAATCCTACTACAAGTTTCGTATTCTTCAAGAGTTTCAAAATATGGAGACACAACGTCTTTTAATATTTTCTTACTTTCTTTGTCGATTATGAATGTCGTATCAAAAACGTGCCCTTCAACTTTAGCTAAAACGAGTAATTCTTTTTTCTCTACATTTTCGTTAATTAATTGTTGAAATGCATCAATTATTTTCATATAAATGGTTCGTTTTTCACTTATATAAAATTGCTTAAAATCCGAATATTCTCGGTCAATAACCAAAGGTATAACATCTTTATTCTTGCTCATAAATTCTATTTTAGGTATAAGTCGTGACATAATAAAATATACATAAAAAAAATGACAAAACAAAAAAAACCCCAACGATCTGTCGGGGTTTAGGTCTTTTGATGGCTTCAACACCATCAAGGTCAATAAAAAACGAAAAGGTAATCGACAAAGAGAACCTGCAAGAGTATAAATATCATCGATAATTAAAAAAACTTAAAATATTCGATTTATTTTGTGAATAACTCGCCTTTTTCGTTACATTTAATAACGACGGCCTCTTCCTGTTTGATATTTCCCTTCAGTATCTCGTCGCTCAAATAATCCTCACAAAGATTTTGAATGATTCTTTTTATTGGCCTTGCACCGTATTCTTCTTCGGAATTTAATTCAAAAATTTTGTTTGAAACGCTCTCATCGAATTTAATAATATAATCTTTCTCTTTCAATCTAGAGACAAGATAGTTCATTTCCACAGAGATAATACGCTTAATCTCTTCTTTTCCTAATGGATTAAACATGATAGCACCATCAAGACGATTTAAGAATTCGGGATTAAAATGTTTTTTAAGTTCTTTCATGATAATAGAACTTTTCTTATCCGCCAATTGATCGAAAGATGGTTGAACGAATCCTAATCCCTTTCCAAATTCTGCCACTTTTTGCGACCCAATATTAGAGGTCATAATAATAAGAGTGTTGGTGAAATTAACTTTTCTTCCGAAAGAGTCTGTTAAATGTCCCTCATCTAATATTTGAAGAAATATATTGTACACATCTCTATGTGCCTTTTCTATTTCATCAAACAATATGACTGAGAATGGATTATTTTTAACTCTTTCAGTTAATTGACCGCCTTCATCATATCCAACATATCCAGGAGGAGAACCGACTAATCGCGATACATTGTGTTTTTCCATGTATTCACTCATATCAATTCGTATTATGTTTTCTGGGGATCCAAAAAGAAGTTCAGCGATACATTTTGCCAAATATGTTTTACCAACGCCTGTTGAACCCAGAAACATAAACGAACCAATTGGTCTGTTACTACCCTTTATACCGACGCGGTTTCTTCGGATTGCTTTTGCAATTGTTGAAATTGCCTCATCCTGACCAATAACTTTACTTCCCAACTGTTTTTCAAGGGTTAATAAATTATCGGTTTCTTGGGTATCGAGTTTAGAAATAGGAACGCCAGTTATATTGGAAACGATAGAATAAACATCCTCCACGGTTATCGGATCCTTATTACTTTGTTTGTTAGTCAACCAGCTTTCTTTTTCCTCGTCCAGCTTCTTCATTAACTTCCTTTCTTCGTCTCTTAGTTTTACTGCCAGCTCATATTTCTGACTTTTCACAACTTCCAACTTTTTCTCTTTTATTGTTTCTACTTCAGCTCGTAATTTCTCAATAGATTCGGGTATTTTAGTAGAAATCTTCTTTTCAGAACCCAATTCATCGAGAATATCAATGGCTTTATCAGGAAATTGCCTGTCAGTTATAAATTTTGAGGCTAAGAGAACTATAGTTTCTATTACGTTATTACTGTATGTGACTTTGTGATAATCTTCGTAAGTTGCCTTCAGATTGTTAAGTATTTCAACTGTCTCAGGAAGTGAAGGTTCTTTTAGAATGATTTTTTGAAACCTTCGTACTAATGCACCGTCTTTTTCGATATATTTTTTAAAATCATCAAATGTGGTTGAACCGATGCATTGTATTTCTCCGCGCGAAAGTGCGGGTTTAAATATATTGGAAGCGTCCATTGAACCACTTGCGTTTCCTGCCCCAACCATTGTATGTAATTCATCAATAAAAATGATCACGTCACGATTGTCTTGTAGTTCAACTAATATGCCTTTAATTCTTTCTTCAAACTGACCACGATATTTTGTTCCTGCAACCAGAGAAGTTAAATCTAATGAGACAACTCTTTTATCTAATAGATTACTTGGACATTCACCTTTACTTATTAGTATTGCAAGTTTTTCGACCAAAGCAGTTTTACCAACGCCTGCGTCACCAACAATAACAACGTTATTTTTCTTCTTGCGAGAAAGTATTTGAGATATCCTTCTAACTTCTTTGTCTCTTCCAATAACAGGGTCAAGTTTACCTTCTTCTGCTAACTTTGTAAGATCTCTTGAAAAGTTATCGAGAATTGGTGTATTTGACCCAGCCTTTTTGGATTTCTGACTTTGTTTTGGGGTTTCTTCGAAAAAATCTACGGGCATAACTATCTTTTATATTTAAATATTTGTTTTAGGTTCTTCTGGCTCTGTTTTAGATTTTGGCTTAACAATTAACATCACTATTAACGCGATTATCGCCAAGACATCCAAAAATATGCCAAATCCTTGTGCGCTTTGAACATCACCACCCGAAGCGCCGATACCTAATCCGAGTAAAAAGCCAAAAATAAGAGCTATACCCATTGGTAGTAATGAGAGCCATTTCCAACCTTTTCGTCATGCGAAAATAGTAAGAACAATTTCTAAGATTAACATAGTCTGATTATTATTTTGAATTATTATTAGTGGTCGTACTTTTTATTAGTATACCACAAACCCATGTCACACATACAGCAGTCCACCAAGGAATTTTTGCGATTATAATACCTTTAGCAACCGCAGTAGGAAATATGACAGGAAAAGCATATGGCCAAATCAGCCACAAAATAGTACCACTTATTAGGGCTATAACCCCAACTAAAACAATTACACCTAATGCAATAACTAATCCTTCAAAAAATTTTTCCATAAGTTTTAAAATTTTATACCACAAATATAAGATAATTTTTCTTCATTTACAAATGAATTGACAAAATGTCAGTAAATATTTTTTGGCAAATCATTTGTATAATGTGAGCTAAAATAATAAACGTTTAAAAATAAAAGAACTATGGGAAATTTAAGATTATGGAAAGAGCCGTTTTGGAACGAGCCGATTTTTAATGATGTACTCGATCTTTTTTATGAGACACCGAGCTTTATTGACAAAAGTTTTAAAAAATCTAACATCGTAACTAACGAAGAAGATTATCGTATTCAAGTTGCGGTTCCAGGTTTAACAAAGGAAGATGTACAAATAGCTGTCAATAATTCTGTTATTACAATTACTCATGAAAAGAAAGAAACAGATGATAAGACATTCTATTTTACGAGTTCTTTCAAAAAACAATACACATTACCTGAAGACTGCAGCGAAGATAAAATTACAAGTACAATGGAAAATGGTATTCTTGAAGTAACCATTCCAAGAACAAAAAAGAAAGTTAAAGAAAGATACATTGAAATTAAGTAACAAAGTCTCCCGAATAATTCGGGAGATTTTTTTTTGTTCGTATTACATATTTATATATTGTTAACTATATGTATGTCATTTAAAGAAACGATGAAAATAACTCCAGTAGTAATAGACCACTGGAAATATAAATTTGAAAGGTCAATAAAGATACTACTGAAAAGTGGATATCAGGTTGATGACCTAATAAAAGAATTAAAAGAAATAGCCTCGTCTGAATATGAAAAAAATAAAAATGACGGAACAACAGTTCAGTAATATTATTAAAAGAACTATTGACGAAGAAGGTGATTTCCCAATGGAAATTAATGAACTAGATCTCGAATCTTATAAGAATAGTGAAGCATTTGCACCATTGCGTGATGCTCTCAAGAAAAATCAAACAGTTAGTGTTGTGTTTGTTAAAAAAGACGGTACTGTTAGACCTATGGCTATAAGAAGATCATTAAAATCACATGTTTTTAGTGATAGAGTAAGAACAGACGCACAAAGAAACATTCCACAAAATTTTGATTTGAAAAGGTTTATTGATATCAATGTATATATAAAAGCACTTAGAGATCTTGGTGATAAAGAAGCGGCAGCTAAACTTGCATGGAGATCAGTTCCATTACAAGACACATTGGGATTTTTAGCTGGCGGTCGTTTTTATGATGTACGTGAAGAAAACGATATATTAAATAGATTTGGCGAAGAAGTGTATAATTCATTAACAAAATCTATGGTTAGGGCTGTTGAAGCACAACAAGCCGATGCAGAAGCAAACTTAGAACAAGAAGAAGGTGAAGAAAATTTACCCAATCAGCCAGAACAACCAATAAATGAAAATAAAATCGCAAAAAATATGAGACGAATTGTTAGATTATCAAATACCGATCTTAATAAAATGATTAAGAGGGTACTTAAAGAACAGGAAGACCAATATGGAACAACAGGCCCCGCTCCTGAAGAAATCACTGGAGTTGCCCCAGAAGAAGAAGGTGGTGAACCAAATTACGAAGCATTTTTAAGTGCCGCAAACGAATTACTTGGACAGGGACTTACTATTGGTGATTTAGTTGATAAACTTTGTGAAAATAAGGAGTCTGAGCCAGAAGCAACTGAGCCAGAGCCTGATCAAAGTATTCCATCAGATAACCAGTAATTTTAATTTCTTATGGGAACAGACATAACTGTTATTTATCCTCAGTTAATGGAAATGAATCTGACCACTAATCAGATAGACTATATAAGAAATTATGAATTTAGTGGTCAAACAATTGATGATTTAATTGTAGAAGCCGAATTTTATAATGATTATTATATTTACGATCCTACAACACCATTGGAACCTGTTAGTTATCAAATGATGCAAGATGTTAGAGAAAAAATCGATTTCATATTAGAAGATTTACCAGACATTTAAAATATGAGTTATTAACTGTTAACCCCTGATGAAAATTAGGGGTTTATTTTTTTATTAAATTTTCGTATATTATATCAAAAATTAAGGATATGGCTATAATTTCAGAACAATTCTCAGGTACAACGATTAACGTTGGTGTAAAGTCTTCAAATTTAAAATTTGCGAAATACGATACTACAAGTAAGACTTTAACGGTAACTTTTAATAATGAAAGTATTTATGAATATTATGACGTACCTTGGCAGATTTTCACCAAGTTTAGAATGGCAGAATCTCAAGGTAAGTTTTTTAATACTGAAATAAGTAAAAATTATAAATACAAAAAGCTTAAATGATTTATAAGTCGTTAGTTGACGAACTATCTGAAGATAGAGAAAAAGATGAAAAAATTATAAAATCTTTTTATGCTAACGATTCTCTATCAGAAGATATTTTCAAAGAAACTAACGGTTCATATAAAATGATACCTAATGTTCGCGAAAGGTTATTAGAAATCGCGGACGATTTTATTGAATTTTTGGGAATAGAATTTTTTGTTCATGATGTCGTTCTGACAGGATCCCTTGCTAATTATAACTGGTCTGAATTTTCCGATGTCGATCTACACATTCTTATAGATTATGAAGAAAGTGGACATAATATTGATTTGCTCAAAGAATTTTTTGATGCAAAAAAAGGAGTATGGAACGCTTTACATGATATAAAAATTAAAAACTATGAAGTTGAACTTTATGTTCAAGATGTAACAGAAAAACATATTTCAAGTGGTGTATATTCGGTATTGAATAATAAATGGATAATTGAACCACAAAAAGAAAAGAAATTTATTGATGACCGTAAAATATTGGAGAAAGGTGAAGAATACGCTAAAATTATCGATGATTTAGAACAAAAAACCCAAGAACATATTGATATAAAAAGTGAAATTGATGATGTTAAGAAAAAAATTAAAAAATTCAGACAAAGTGGATTAGAAGCTGGCGGTGAATATTCTTATGAAAACTTAACATTCAAATTACTTAGAAGAAATGGATATATTAAAAAACTCATTGATATTAAAAAAAATGTAACTGATAAAGTATTATCCATTAATGAATCACATCAACCTGTTGATTTTAGTTACAAAGATGCGTTAAAAATAGAAAAATTAGCATTACAATTTTATGGAGAAACAGGTACTTTTCAACGAACAGGATACATTACTCCTAATGGTCATTTATTAGATTTTTCAGAAGGTACGGCAAATCGTGTTCAAGATCATAGAAATATTGGTTATGTTGTAGAGGAGGCTGGGATAGATATTGGAAAATATGAAGAAGATAGGCAAAGACATTCACCATCATGGGGAATGATGGTTGTGATGGATATGGGGTTTATTAGATATCTTCCAGAATCAAAAGGTATAGATATGCATCGTATGCCTACTCAACAACAATTTGAAGTTCTTCGTTTAATAGTAAACAAATATGATGGTAAAGTGATTATTGAAATGAATGAAGATGCATATGTTGAACATGAACAAGGTACGCCAGAAGATTTTATTATTGACGGAATTAAGACATATTATAACGAAGGAATTAAGCCTAGAACATATAGTGAATTAGCGGACGAGGAACTTTATTAATAATAAATTGAAAGTAATTTTTCAATATATCATTGTATTTATTGCAAAGAATAATTAATTATTAACAATAACAAAATGGGAGAGTTAAAACCAGTAGGTAGTGAAAAGTTACAAGGTGACGCGAAAATAAATCGTATCCTTGAACTCACATATTTTCAGTCGTCAAACGAATCAAAAAAGACAACTGAGGTCATTAAAGAAACCACAACGGGCGTATATGGCATCGTTAAAGAGAAAGATGGCTATTATGTGAAAAAAGGTCTTAATGAGAATTCATTAGACTACATAGGCGGTTTGTTTATGAAAAACAGAAACAAATTTTCGTCTTACATAGAAGCATTTAAGAAACTTGATTTTCTTGTAGAACAAGAAAAATTGGATGAGGCTAAAAAATATATTTTAAAAACAAAGAAGCCTGAATTACCCCCACAAGAAGAATCTCCAGCTCCTATGCCAACGGATGACGTACCACCAGCTCCAGCTGATACGGCAGTTCCTCCAACGGATATGGCAGCACCAACAGATGAATTAGGTGGTGAAGAACTTCCTGCACCTGAAGGTGAGCCAGAAGGTGAAGAAGATTTCAAAAAATCAATCCAAAGCACTGCAAGTAAACTTCAGGAAAAGTTAAGAAAATACGAAGAAAAGCTAGAAAGTGAAGATATAAAAGCTGCGATTATGCAAGTTTTATCAGGTATTGAAGATCTTGACGAAAAACTTGAAGATAAAGATAAAGAAGAAATAGTTGATAAATTCGAACCAGAAGAAGATGAAGAAACCTCCGATGAAACTCTCCCAACAGACGAGGTTCCTGGCGAAGAAACTTCTACCCCTGAAACACCTGAAGGTGAAATGGGTGAAGAAAGTGATGGTATTTCTAAATTAGAAGAATTAATTGGTACATCGTTCTTTGAAGATGAACCTGGCTCAGAACCTTTTGATGATGATGATGATGACCTTGATGATCTCGGTTTTGATGATGATGAAGCGATGAAAATTGCTAAAAAAGATTATGAAAGAGAATATGAAGGGTTTGATGATGAAGAAGAAGAGGATTTAGAAGATAGGCCAGAAGGACTTACAGGTGAAACTGATCCCGAATTTGGCAAAGAGGAAGAAACTGACGAAAGAGTAAAAGAACTCGATCTGGATGAGTTAACTAACATAGTTAATACTGGCGTTAAAGAAACGTTGAGTAAATATTTTGAACAGTAATGTATTTGATTTACATTAATGAGTTAGGTAAAGATTATAAAGGCCAAAGACAATATGAATTTATTTTTGGCAAAAGTAAAGATGAAGACGTAATTGTTGATGAATGGTTTATGATACCATCGTCGGGAAAAGCGCTTCCTCCAGAGATTAAATCTATTGATTTGGTCGGTCTATTAAAGAATTCAGATTTAGAATTAGAATTAGTTCAAAATTCTGACTATTTCGGAGTAATAGACGCAGTGGATGGAATTATAGCTTTAGGATGGGAAAAGTTTGATATGGAAGCAGACGAAAGACCAGAAAGAATATGTTTTCATTTTGGTGAAACTGTAGAAAGTGTAACCGAAAAATTAATGACAAAGGGGCTTAGATTAATAAATGATGAAATAAAATACAAACTTTCATGAAAAGGCAAGATATTATATCAAAACTAATGAATGAAGGATTTACCGAAAAAACATTAGTAAATTTAACCGACAAACAACTTCACATATTAGCTGAAAGAGTACTTTCAGAACAATATGCTGCAACATCGACGCCAGTAACAAATGTTTCGCAAACAGACGCTAAAACAATCTCTACATTGAAACAACAAAAAAGACCTTTTGTAACATATGAAGGTCAAGTTTCGGAAGAAGAAAAAATTGGAAGTGTGAAGAAAGAAGAAAAGGGTGACAAGGAAATTATTAAGAAGAGAATTATGCACAAGATCGATACAAAAATGAAAAAGGATGAATGTATCAAAAGTGAAATTGAACTTCTTAAAAGAATTGGTGAAGAAATCCCAGAAAAAGCTCAAAAATATTACAATAAGAGAGTTAAGGAAATGAAAAAAGAAAAAGTTGCTGAACCTGTAACAGAAACAAAAAAACTTAAAAAATGGGTTGGTAAACTGGTCGAAAACAAATGTTTCACATCTAAGAATGAAATCATGAAATTGATTAAAGAAAAATTAAATGAACAAGAAGTTTCAGATGTTGAGGTAGCTGTCGATCTTCCTGATTTTTTAACTTACGATGCGATTAAATCCGCAGGTACAGAAACAAAACCAGCAGAACCAACAACAAAACCAGGTACAAGGCCAGGAACAAACCCAGGAACGAGACCAACGCCAAAAACACCATTTCAACCAGGTCCAGGCCCAAAACATAATCCAAAGGCATCGATGGAAGAAGAAAACTAATTACTGTTATGAAGATAAATGAGGGTAGTTTAAAAAACATTATAAGAAAAAGATTGTCTGAAATGGCAATGGATTTCGAAACACCTGATAGACCTGATCCTGATATTCAAGGTAAATTACAAACAGGTGACACACCATTGAAAAAAGTTCCATTACCCACAACAGGTAGAGAACCAAATCAAAATTTCCAAGAATTATTAGGTTCAGAAAGATATAAACAAACAGTAGAAAGAGTTAGGAGATATGCGGGTCTTGGTGCTGGACAAAGAGTTCAGGATCCAAACACACAAATGTCTTTAGTTAGAACCGCAATGGCCGCAGTTGCAAGAATAGGCGATATTGAAGGTCAACATCTCGAAGAATTGGAACAATTAGCAATTGAACTTGTAACTAAAGAAATGGGAATACCTGAAGGTGCTGTTCAATGGGATGTTAAAATTGAAAGACCAAATCTAGAAGGGTTTAAAAGAGACCAAGAAGGTGAAGAAGAACCACAGCAAGTTAATCCCGAAATCGAAATACAACTAGCAACAGATCTCGAAAAATTAAACTTGGAAAGAGCTAAAAGAAGATTAGTAAATGCTATTATTCAAGGTTCAGCTGCAAAAGGTCAATATATGTTCCATTTAGTTGAACCCGCTCTTACAAGAATAACAGGTACAAATGAAATCATTAACTTATATGGTATATTAATGTCAATACTTGATATTCAATATTGGCAATATCCTGATGAAATGATAAAAGGTGGAATAGAACAATCAGTCGAAGGTAAAGAAGAAGTTGATCGTAATACAGAACCACCAACAATATATGCAAGAGCGTCTAATTTTCCTGTTTTGGTTCATGAAATTATTAAAGGTGTGATGGAATTATTTAGTCATCAAGCCGAGCCAGAAGATAAAGAAATGTTTCAACAAGTCATGGAACTTGAAGACACATTAGAAAAAGAAGTTTGGGATTTAAGATTGGGACCTCCAATATGGGAAAGAATTAGAGAACAATTTCCAGAAGATGTTCTTACTGATGAAACCAAATATGGTTTACAAAGTTGGATACTTGTAGAGATTTTTAAATTAGAACCTAAGAAATTCTTGGTTCTTACTAGAGAAATAATATCGGGTTCACCTGAAGGAAAAAGATTGGTTGATGAAATTTATCAATCTGTTCTCGCAATATTGAATGGTGAATCACCTGAAGAACCAACAGAAACGTTTAAATCTGATCTACAAGATATCACAGATGAAGTTTCCGATATGGATCTCGATAGTTTTCTAAATCAATTAAAATCAGAAGGTCTTGGTGCATCAGAAGAAACTCCTCAAGTTGAAAAATCTTCAGAAGAAGTAACAGATAAGAGACTTGCAGAAATGGGGCTTAATGCGTTAAATTTTGAGCTCAATAAAGCAATTGATGCTGAAGATTGGGGGCTAGCACAAAGAATACAGAGAATGATTGAACGTAAACAAGGATAATAGTGAAAATAACTGAGTTATAAAGAAAGAGTGGACTAATCCACTTTTTTTTTGTATTTATATATACTATGAGTACTAAAATTGAACAACTTAAAGAGTACGCGCGTATTATCAAAGACACACCGTATGCAATAAAAACATATTTACAAACTTATGATAATACTCAAAGTAGATATGTCCCATTTGATTTATTTCCTGATCAAATACAACTTATACGAGACTACGAAGAATATAATGAGAATATAACAAGAAAATATCGTCAGGCTGGTGTTACAACAGTTACAGCCGCATGGATATCTAAATTATTACAAACAGCCAAACCTGAAAGGCCAGAAAAGGTTCTTATTGTCGCTAACAAAAGAGACACTGCGGTTGAAATGGCTAATAAGATTAGAGCATTTCTTGAGCAATGGCCAGATTGGATTAATGTTGGGTTTTCTCAAAGTAAAAATTCAGAACAGAGATTTAAGTTAAATAATGGTTGTGAAGTTAAAGCTGTCGCAACATCAAAAGATGCTCTTCGTGGTTATACACCGACAATTCTAATCTTTGACGAGGCGGCGTATATTGAAGCTGGAGAAGATTTCTGGGCAGCTTCTATGGCATCTCTTTCAACAGGTGGTAAAGTTATTCTTATTTCAACACCTAATGGTTTCGACCCAATATATTATGGAATATATGAACAGGCAGCTCGTGGAGCAAACAATTTTAGAATAACAGAATTAAAATGGTATAATGATCCTCGATATGCAAAAGACGTAAAATGGATTAAATGTAAAGATATTGTTCATTATATGTTGAATAGGGAAGAATATAAGGATGATGAAATAACGGTAATTGAACATGATAGAAATAAATTCGAACAATTAATACAAGATGGTTATAAACCATATTCATCGTGGTTTGAGAATATGGCGAAAAAATTCAAATATGATAAAAGAAAAATTAATCAGGAAATTGAAGCCGCGTTTCTTGGATCAGGTGATAACGTCATCCCCCCAGAATTAATTGAAAAAATAATAAAAGAAATGGTTCGAGAGCCTGTCGAAAAATATATGATGGGACAAATGTGGCAATGGAAAGAACCAATCAAGGGTCATAGATATATTATGGGCATCGATGTATCTAGAGGAGATAGTGAAGATTATTCAGCAATTAATATTATTGATTTTGATGATAGAGAACAAGTACTTGAATATATAGGAAAAATACCGCCAGATGATTTAGCGTCAGTTGCATATAAATGGGGAATATTTTATGAAGCGTTTATTATAATCGATATAACAGGTGGAATGGGAATTGCAACTGCAAGAAAGTTACAAGAAATGGGGTATAAGAACTTATATATTGATGGCATTAACACACAAAATGTTTGGGAATACAATACTAAATTGATGGATAAAATCCCAGGCATAAGTTTTAACAATAAAAGAACACAAATTATCGCAGCATTTGAAGAAGCAGTTCGACATGGTTTTATAGTTCATTCTGTTAGATTAACTAATGAGATGAACACATTTGTTTTTATCAATGGAAGACCCGACCATATGAAAGGAACTCATGATGATGGTATTATGTCAATATCAATGGCTTTATACGCTGGAGATATGTGTTTTACACAATTATTAAGAAATGAGTTGCAGAATAAAGCAATGATGGATGCATGGTCATTATCAGAAAGATCTTACGAACCAAATAAATCTTTCTATTCTTATGGAAGAGCTTTTGACCCTTTAGGGGCGATAGACGCTGATACTGGAAGACCAATTCCCAACCCACTTTTTGACAATAATTCTATGACTGATAGAAAAAGAATGTATGAAGAATATTCTTGGTTATTCTCAAAACCAAGAAACTCTTCAAAATAATGATTTTTTTGTTTATATTATAGTCAATATTTATAAGCATGGCAAGACAGAAATTAACAATTTACCAAAAACTGACCAAAACATTTGGTTTTCAGGGACAGTTAAGAAATCCTCCTCAGTTTGAGTTCACAAAAGATGAACTTTTAAAAACCGATAGTAAGGAAGATTATGAAAGAGCAAGATTACAGGCTCAACAAACACAATATATTGCAGATAAATGGTCTAAACTTGACATGTCTCTTTATAATCAGTCTGTTTATTATGAACCTAATAGATTATCGGCATATTATGATTATGAAAGTATGGAGTTTACCCCTGAAATTTCTGCTGCATTAGATATATACGCTGAAGAATCTACAACAAAATCAGAAAAAGGTGAGATATTAACAATACATTCCGATTCAAAAAGAATAAAACACATACTTGACGATTTATTTTATAATGTGCTTGATGTCAACACAAACTTACCTATGTGGACAAGAGGTATGTGTAAATATGGAGACGATTTCATCTATCTAAAAATACATCCTGAAAAAGGTATTATGGGATGTCAGCAATTACCAAATATAGAAATTGAAAGACTTGAAGGTGCTAGACAATCTGTACCCAATCAAAGTGACAGAGTTGGTAGTAGATTTCCAACACGAGAATTACGTTTTGTTTGGAAAAATAGAGATATGGAATTTCAGGCATGGGAAATTGCGCATTTTAGAATTCTTGGTGATGATAGAAAACTTCCTTATGGTACATCGATGCTTGATAAAATCAGACGTATTTGGAAACAGTTACTTTTAGCTGAAGACGCTATGTTAATTTATAGAACATCAAGAGCACCTGAAAGAAGAGTTTTCAAAGTATTCGTTGGTAATATGGATGATAAGGATATTGAACCTTATGTACAAAGAATAGCAAACAAATTTAAGAGAGACCAAGTTGTGGATCAGAAAAATGGCCAAGTTGATATGAGATATAATCAAATGGCTGTTGACCAAGACTATTTTATTCCAGTTCGTGATCCTTCACAACCTAGTCCAATTGAAACATTACCTGGTGCCCAGAACCTCGGCGAAATCGCTGACATAGAGTATATCCAGAAAAAAATGCTAGCTGCACTTCGTATTCCAAAAGCCTTTTTGGGATTTGAAGACGTTATTGGTAATGGTAAAGGGCTAGCATTATTGGATATACGATTTGCAAGAACAATCAACAGAATACAGCAATCTGTAATTCAGGAATTAAATAAGATTGCGTTAATACATCTTTTCCTCTTAGGATTAGAAGATGAGTTGAATAACTTCACATTGATGTTAACCAACCCATCGGGTCAATCAGATTTATTGAAAATTGAATCTTGGAAAGAGAAAATTACGATGTATAAGGACGCAACATCAGACCAGTCTCAGGTGGGTATTCTTCCTGTATCTCATACTTGGGCTAAAAAGAATATCTTAGGTATGAGTGATAATGAAATCATTCTCGACCTTCAGCAGCAAAGGCTTGAACGTGCTATTGGCTTCGAATTAACCAATACTCAAAATATCATAAGGCGTTCGGGCGTTTTTGATGATGTCGACAAAAAATACGGAATACCAGAAGAAGAAAGAGAAAAGTACGAAGCATTACTCGGTAAAGGTCAGCCTCAAGAGCCAGGTGGCGGTATGGGTGGAATGTCTAGCGGTGGCGGTGAAAGTCCATTAGGTTCACCAGCTGAAGCCGCTGCAGGTCCAACAACAGGTGGTGGAGCGGCACCAACAGGAGCAGAAGCGGCCGCACCATTAAGTGAAGAAAAAAGTGATTCAAGAAAAACTAAAATTTTATCTATGCTAAATGAGGATACCAGTTTATCCGATTTATTTAATATGGAAAAGGCACAGAAGAATATTTATGAAATAGAAAAAGTAATAAAAGACATTTTACACGAATAAAGATGAATAAATTTGGAACGTTAAAAAGTAAGATTTTACAAAAATTGACCGAAGCTTATGCTAGTGGCAATAAGAGTGAAATGAAAGAAATCTTGTCGGCAGTATCGTCGAACAAAGATTTCAGGGACATGTATTTGTTCTATGAAGATATGGAAAGCAAACATATTGAGAAACTTGACGAAGCAAAAGCATACATAGAAGAAGTTGCTCCGATGTTAAAGGAAAAATCAAGGAAAATAACAAAGTTTTGTAAAGAACTCGATAAAAAATTAGGAGACGTTACTATTGTTGAAAACAAACTTTATTCAAATCTTGATGTTCTTTTAGAAAATAACACATTGAAAAACGTCGATAAAAAGATAGAGAGTAAAATGAATATTGTAACTCATCTGATGGCAAAAAAAGAAGAAGAAATCCCTATTATATCAGAAGGAAATTACACGAAAAATGAAACGTTACTACACGCAATTTTAACAAACAATTTCAATGTACTTTATGGTAATACATTAAATGAGGAACAGAAAGAAGAACTTAAAAAGATACTTTCAGTAACAAATAGTGAATTAGAAGGTAATTTTAAAACATTACAAGAAGAAGTTACAAAGAAAATGACAGAGATTTATGAAACCGAAAAAAGCGATGAACTAAAAACAAAAATAAGTACAGCGCTGACTGAAGCGAAAGACATGAAAATCTCAAAGTATAATTACTATAAACTACAACAACTAAGAAACGGACTTTAAGTCCGTTTTTTTTTGCCTTTCCGATTTGGAATATCAAATTATTTTTCTTATATTTTAGTAGTATTCACCATAAAATTGAAAAATATGAGAAAATTTAATGAAAACGGGCAAATTTATTACCTTGGGATATTATGGTAATGTAAAAGTAGGATATGGAACAGTTGACCACAAAAACTTAAAAACAATTTATATTAAATTAAATTCATGGATCGAACCAGAAAAAGAGGATAAAGAGTTTGATGAATTGTTATCTAAAACAAAAAGAAAAATAAAACTCCGAATATTCGATCTAAAAACTGATTATTTTAAAAAAGAATCTATTGTCGATCTCGATATCAAAACTAAAGGTATCAAAACAGGAAAAAAATCTTTTCTAAATCTTGAGACGACATTATTTACCCAAAAACCTTTCGACATTCGGTCTAAAGAAATAAGATCTGTAGTTAAAGAACTAACAGAAAATATTATTGATTGCGACTTAGATAATAAAATCTTATTTAATTTTCACAAAAACAAAAAATAGTTCGAATATCGATGTATTTATAGTAAAAACTATAGATGAAGGTATTAGGTCCGAATGAAACAGGAAGAGGTATATTAATTGAATATGACGCTGGTCATATTTCACCTGACGAGAATAAACAAGTTATTGCAGAGATGAAGAATACGGACTTTCAACAAGACCTTATTCTTTATGCTGTATTACAAAAATATGACGTTCCAAATAAGAACGGTAGAATATATCCTCAATCCGTTTTAAGAAGAGAGAACGACAAATACCAAACAATCATTAAAAATGGTGGAGCATTAAATGAGCTCAACCATCCCACATCATCACTCATTGACTTAGATAGAGTTTCCCATTCAATTCTTGAAACATGGTGGGAAGGAAATGTTTTAGTTGGAAAAATTAAAATATTTACATCACCTGGATGGAGAAAAGCAGGTATTATCAGTTGTAAAGGAGACCAAGCGGCAAATTTATTAATGAATGGTGCTACTCTTGGGATTTCTTCTCGTGGCGTAGGATCATTAAAAAATGTAAAAGGTCAGAATATAGTACAAGACGATTTTGAACTTGTATGTTTTGACTTAGTTTCCTCACCATCAACACCTGGTGCATACGTATTTAGTGATTTAAATGATAGACTTAAATACGAAGAAGTTGAGCAGGAAAAAGAACCAGAAGAAAACAAAATCAAATCCTTGATGAGTAGATTGGACAATTTTTTAGCAAAATAATGATTTTTTTGAATTATAAAGTGCATAAAGATAAACTTTTAATAATTTCATAATATTTATAAAAACAAGAAATAAAAAAATGGCTCAAAAATCTATTTTAGAACAAGCATTACTTCAAGTAGAAACACTTGAGGAGGCAGTTAAGGCAAACGCAAAGGGTATACTTGCTTCTACAATGAAACAAGAACTAAATGATTTGCTGAAGGAACAAGAGGATGAAAAAGATCCTGAAGAAGAAGAAAAAGATGTAACGGGTGCTCCCGACGATGAAGAAACTTCGATAAGTCCAGAGGGCGAAACTGACGATGAACTTCCTGCAGAGGATGAAGATTTGCCAGCAGTAGATGATGAAACATCTGAGGAAGAACCAGAAGGTATTCCAGAAGATGAAGATTCAGAAGACGTTCTTGACATGACTGGTGCTTCAGAAGAAGAAGTTTTGAAAGTTTTCAAAGCTATGAAACCTGAAGATGGTATTGTTGTTAAGAAGGAAGGTGATAGACTCGAAATCAACGACGGAGATAATGAATACATTATCAAACTTGACGATGAAGAAGAAGAAACACCAGAAACTCCTGAAGAAACTCCAGACGAAATTCCTGATGAACTTTCAGAACAACAGGTAACCGAGCCTAGTGGAGATGAAGAAATCGTTTACGAAATCGAACTCGACGACGAAGATGAAAAAGTTGAAGCTAAAGAAGAAGTCAGTCTTAGTGATGGTAAACCTTTCGATAAAAAAGTTTCTGGTAAAAAATCAGAAGCTAAAGAAAGTGTCACAGTTAAAGATACCGTTACTGTTAAAGACGGACAGCCTTTCACAAAATCTTCTCCACAAGATGGCGTTAAAAAGCTCGAAGCTAAAGAACAGGCAGAAAACAAAAGACCTGGTACTCCACTTCCTGGCACAGCTAATCCTGACACAAAAGAACCTGGCAGAGGTCAAGTGAAAACATCTGACGGCCGCCCTGGCACTGGTGTTAAGGATGTAGATACACCTAAGAAATATGACAACCTTGGTGGTGGTAAGTCACAAACAAATGACCCAACTCGTCCAGGCGTTGCACTTAAAGGTGCTAGTAAGCCAGTTACAAAAGAGCCTAAAGAGCAAGTCGAACCTGGAAAAGAATGTGATGAATGTGGTGACATGAAAGAAACAGAAGCTACTGAAGCTGCAAGAACAAAATGGAATCCTCACGGTGATAAAAGCGGTGGAGATGGCCATGCTGGCATTAAGAACAAAAAACTATTCAAGGCTGGTTCAGAACCAATCAATGAACAAGTTGAAACTCTTAAAGCACAAAATGCAGAATACAAAAAAGCTTTGATACTTTTCAAAGACAAACTTAATGAAGTGGCTGTGTTCAACGCAAATTTAGCTTACGCTACTCGTCTATTTACCGAACATTCAACAACAAAACAGGAGAAATTGGATATCTTAAAGAGATTTGATACCATTTCTACCATAACAGAATCAAAAAGTCTCTACAATACGATCAAGGGCGAATTGGAAAATAAAAAACCAATTTCCGAATCTGCCGTTGAGAAGATTGCGTCAACCCCAGCATCCTCATCAACTGAGATGTTATCAGAGTCTAAGGCTTATGAAAATCCTCAGTTCAAAAGAATGAAAGAGTTGATGTCAAAAATAAAATAATAATAAAAAAAAATTAAAACCTATAAATTAAAATGGGAGCATTATTAGAATCAGGTATGGTTGGTAACATAGGTCTAAAGCACCTTAGAGTTATCAAAGAAGATACCATCAAGAAATGGGACGACCTAGGTTTCCTTGAAGGATTGGAAGGTCACCAAAAAGATAACATCGCGCAGTTGTATGAGAACGAAGCTAGCTACCTTATAAACGAGGCTGCAGTTTCCGATTCATCAGGTTCTTTTGAAACTGTTGTATTCCCTATCATCCGCCGTGTTTTCTCTAAACTTTTAGCCAACGACATCGTAAGTGTTCAGGCTATGAACTTACCTATTGGTAAACTTTTCTTCTTCGTTCCTAAAATTCAGGAAAGAAGGACTACTGGCACAGCAGATACAGCAGGTTATACAGGCGATCATTACAAGCCTTACAAAGAGCCTGGTTATACTGGCGCACAGGACGAAGGTTATGAAACTGGTCCTGGAACACCAGCTGTAAACCTTTATGACCGTTTCTACGAAAATGATAACGGTAATGGTAATTCACCTGAGACTGGTCTTTTCGACTACTCAAAGGGTAGATTTGTTACTTCAGGTATAACTGGTTTCGCAACTTTAAAATTTGCGAATGGACAACCAATCGTTGATGACTACGCTGGCGACACCGATGTTCATCAGGTTATTGTTGCATTTAGTGGATTTACAAAAGACGGACAGGGTAAACTTATCGGAGCTTATGGTAACCCAATGGATAGCGAAGACTTCTTAGCATCAGCTATAGTTGTTGTTAGCGGAGAATCAAAGAACTTCAACATTGTTACTCAGAAATACGGAAAAGGTATTGTTGAGTACGGTAAGAAGTCAACAAGGTCAACTTACCCAATTGGTAAGTATCCTGACATCTGTGACGAAGAAGGTACTATCTACGTAAGCGTGGATATGGACTCATACACACCAACAGGTGGTTTCACAGGTGCAACTGGTCCTTTCACAGCAGCTGATTTCACACTTATCTACAGAACTTATGACACACTTGAGTTCGAAGATGAAATCGGTGAAGTATCATTCGACCTTCAGTCAGTAACCGTATCAGTTACCGAAAGAAAACTAAGAGCTAGCTGGTCACCTGAACTTGCACAGGACGTTAGCGCATTCCACAACATCGATGCTGAAGCTGAGTTAACAGCTCTTCTTTCAGAACAAATCGCTGCTGAGGTTGACCGCGAAATCCTTCGTGACCTTAGAAAAGGTGCCGCTTGGAAAGCTCGTTGGGACTGGAACGAATGGAGATATGGTAATGGAGGCACTGCTTTCCTTGGCTATACACAGAAGGACTGGAACCAGACATTGGTTACAAAAATTAACCAGTTGTCAGCACAGATACATAAAACTACCTTGAGGGGTGGTGCAAACTGGATCGTTGTTTCATCTGAAGTATCAGCTGTATTCGATGACCTTGAATATTTCCACGTAAGTAACGCTGCTGCAGAGCAGGATCAGTACAACATGGGTATCGAGAGAATCGGAACATTAGCTGGTCGTTATCAGGTATACCGTGACCCATACTTCCCACCTAACAAGATCCTCATCGGTCACAAAGGTAAATCATTATTGGATGCTGGTTATGTATATGCACCGTATGTACCTCTACAGCTTACTCCAACTATGTACAACCCATTCAACTTCACACCAATAAAAGGTATCATGACAAGATACGCTAAGAAAATGGTTAACAACCGTTACTTTGGTGTGATAGATGTTAAGGGTATTGTTACATTCGACCTTGACACATTGAGATAATAGTATCTTTAGTGATATCGAAAAAGGGACAAGAAATTGTCCCTTTTTTATTTTCATATGTCCTAAAAATTTTGTATATTTAGTGAAATGAAAGAGATCGATTATTCCAAATTAAGATTGGATGTCCTTCAAAAACTTGTTAATCAAAGAGAAATTGAATGTAGAGAAACAAAAAATGAGATAATAAAACATCTTTTACTTGATGACCAAGGGAAGTACATAAGAGAAACTACGATTGAGAAGTATGAAAAAAATAAATTTTTAATTGGTATCGACCTCGGAAATCATCAACAATTAATTGAAATGGGAAAATTAGTTCAATCTGGTGCGGCAAAAGACACAAATTCTTATTATAATTGCAGAAAATATTTTATAACAGACATAAATCCATTTGAATGAAAACTTTTATTTATCTTGATATTGATGGTGTTTTATGTTTAGGAAGTGAAATACATCCTAAACTTACTGAATGGGGGTATGTCTATAGATTTAATCAAAAGGCAGTAAAAATATTTAATGAAATATTAGAAAAAACGGATG
>ENA-UPTA01001019-UPTA01001019.1-activated-sludge-metagenome-genome-assembly--contig:-NODE-1019-length-31947-cov-5.894770_pt1 | contig 31947 bp, 17 predicted proteins | sample MGYA00238184_ERZ773361 | MGnify/ENA primary metagenome ERZ773361 (study PRJEB29100, sample SAMN05720205) | activated sludge metagenome | isolation source: anaerobic digester from wastewater... | reverse complement strand
AACGTCGCGGCAGCGGCATCGCGAGAACGATGGACTTTCGACCGTAATTTAGTGAGATTTCAGAATTATGATTTCAGATTTGAGACATTTTCATTTTCAATTATCCATTCTCCATTCTCCATTCCTCCACTTTTTGCAATAAAAAAATCCCGGACACGTGGTCCGGGACGGCTACTATAAGCAAACAGCAAGCGCAAAACAGTAGCTGAATTGTATCGGTATTAACCGTTGGTCTGTAATAATCCTTCGTCTTTCGCTTCGAGCTGGCTTTCTCCCATCAGGAAGATATCCACCTGGCGCGCGCACTCGCGGCCTTCGGAAATAGCCCATACCACCAAACTCTGACCTCTTCGCATATCGCCGGCAGTAAATACCTTGTCTACGCTTGTTTTATAGTTATTGGCTTTCACATTGCCTCGCTCATCGAGTTCCACCGACAGCGATTTCAGCAGTCCGTCGTGTTGCGGATGTACAAAGCCCATCGCGAGCAGTGCCAATTCACATGGAATCACTTTTTCCGTGCCCGGAATCTCCGACATCTGCGGTCTTCCATCTACCGTTTTCCATTCGATTTCCGCGATTTTTACGCCGGTGAGTTCTCCTTGGTCATTGCCGACAAATTCTTTCGTTAAAATGCTCCACTCGCGGTTACAGCCCTCTTCATGCGAAGAAGATGTGCGCAGCATCATCGGCCAGGTTGGCCACGGCGTGCTTTCCGCGCGGTTCACCGGTGGTTTGCCCAATAATTCTATTTGAGTAACGGAAGCCGCACCGTGTCTGTTGGAAGTGCCCACGCAGTCGGAGCCGGTGTCACCACCACCAATCACCAGTACATTTTTGCCGGTGGCCAGCAGATCGCCGTTTTCATATTTTTTTCCCTGATGATCCACTTCCGTCGCAATGTTGGACACGCGTTTGTTTTGCTGCGACAGGAATTCCATCGCCGGATAAATACCTTTTAATGCACGGCCCGGAATTGGCAGATCGCGCGGCACTGTAGAGCCGCCGGACAATACCACCGCGTCAAATTCTTTGAGTAAATCTTCCGCTGTAACATCAACGCCAACATTGGTGTTGGTTTTGAAAGTGATGCCTTCCTGTTCCATCAGCTGCACGCGGCGTTCCACCACTTTTTTATCCAGTTTGAAATCAGGAATACCGTAGCGCAGCAAGCCGCCGATACGATCCGCTCTTTCAAATACGGTCACGGTGTGTCCGGCTTTGTTGAGCTGAGCCGCGGTCGCCATTCCGGCAGGACCGGAGCCCACTACCGCCACTTTTTTACCGGTTCTTTCCGTAGGAACTACCGGCTGTATCAGGTTTAATTCAAATGCCTTTTCAATAATGGATTTCTCGATGTGCTCAATCGCTACCGGCGGCTGGTTGATACCCAGTACGCAGGAAGCCTCACACGGTGCAGGACAGATTCTGCCGGTGAATTCAGGGAAGTTGTTGGTAGATAATAAAATCTCCGCCGCCAGCTTCCAGTCGCCGTTATAAGCAGCGTCATTGAATTCAGGAATGATATTGCCGAGCGGGCAGCCGTAATGACAGAAAGGTACACCGCAATCCATGCATCTCGCAGCCTGGGTTTTGGTTTTTTCTTCCGCGAACGGCAGATAAAATTCATTATAATCTTTGATACGCTCCTTAGCATCTTTGTACGAAGGCAGCTCTCTCGTAAATTCTAAAAATCCGGTTGGTTTTCCCATGTATTTTTTATTGAGTCGTTGATAAATGGTTGGTTGCTGGCAATTTTATCCTGCCACTTTCTCCGTTTTGTTTTTTTTTGCTAACAATACTTTTTTGTAATCTGTCGGCATCACTTTCACAAACTGACCGGAAGTAATCTCCCAGTTCGCCAGGATGTTTTTTGCGAGTTCACTACCCGTGTAGGCAGCGTGGCGCTCGATATAGTGTTGCAGTGTCTGCAGGTCTTCCGCATCCGGTGTTTCCAGTTCCACCATTTCCTTGTTGACATTTTTCGGGAAGCTGTTATCGGTGTCGTACACATAAGCAACACCACCGCTCATACCGGCCGCGAAGTTGCGTCCCGTTTTTCCGAGGATGATGGCCAGACCGCCGGTCATGTATTCGCAGCCGTGGTCGCCCACACCTTCCACTACGGCTTTCACGCCTGAATTGCGCACGCAGAAACGCTCACCGGCCATCCCGTTGATGTAGGATTCACCGCTGGTGGCACCGTAGAAGGCCACGTTGCCGATGATGATATTTTCACTTGGTACGAAAGCGGCTTTAGGAGAAGGATAGACAATCAGCTTGCCACCGGATAAGCCTTTCCCGAAATAGTCGTTGGCTTCGCCTTCCAGTTCGAAACGCACGCCCGGAGCCACGAATGCACCAAAGCTTTGTCCGGCACTGCCCACAAACTTGAAATTGATGGTGTCTTCCGGTAAGCCTTCGCCTTTGTGTGCCACGGAAATTTCGTAGCTCAGCATGGCGCCGACAGCACGGTCGGTATTGATGATAGGGAAGGTGCCGTTGGTTTTCTCTTTGTTTTTCAAAGATGCTTCGGCTGCAGTCACGAGTTTTTTATCCAGAATTGGATCATCGGTCGGATGCGCTTGTCTCATGATTTTATACAAACCAACTTCCGGTCCTACTTCTTCTTTGTATAAAATCGGATTCAGGTCGAGGTGTTTGTATTTCCAATGGTCGATATTATCTCTGCGTTTCAGCACTTGTGTTTGTCCCACCATCTCATTGATGCTACGGAAGCCCAGTTGCGCCATAATTTCACGCAGGTCGTTGGCGATGAACGTGAAGAAGTTGATGACGTGCTGTGGGTCGCCGGTGAAGCGCTCGCGCAGGGTTTTGTCCTGTGTAGCTACGCCAACCGGGCAGGTATTCAAATGGCATTTGCGCATCATGATACAGCCCATCACCACGAGTGCCGCGGTGGCAATACCATATTCTTCCGCGCCTAACAGTGTAGCGATAGCGATGTCTTTTCCGGTGCGGAGTTGTCCGTCGGCTTGTAATACTACGCGGCTGCGCAGGTTGTTTTTTACGAGTGTCTGATGTGCTTCCGCCAGACCGAGTTCCCAAGGTAATCCGGCATGTTTGATAGAAGAAATCGGAGATGCACCTGTTCCGCCATCGTAACCGGCAATCAGGATAACATCCGATTTCGCTTTGGCCACACCCGCCGCTACGGTGCCGACGCCGGCTTCCGCCACCAGCTTCACGCTGATGCGCGCTTTTGGATTGGCATTTTTCAAATCGAAAATCAGCTGTGCCAAATCTTCGATGGAATAGATATCGTGGTGAGGTGGAGGTGAAATGAGACCTACGCCCGGTGTGGAGTGACGCACGCGGCCAATCCACTCATCTACCTTGTGCCCCGGAAGCTGTCCGCCTTCACCCGGTTTAGCACCTTGTGCCAGTTTAATCTGCAATTCATCCGCATTGGCGAGATAATAGCTCGTTACACCGAATCGGCCGGAAGCCACCTGTTTGATAGCGGAACGTTCCCAGTCGCCGTTTGGTTTTTTCTCAAATCGGATTTCATCTTCGCCGCCTTCGCCGCTGTTGGATTTTCCGCCGATGCGGTTCATCGCGATAGCGAGGGTGGAATGCGCTTCATGAGAGATAGAACCGAATGACATTGCGCCCGTAGCGAAACGTTTCAGGATGCTTTCTACCGATTCCACTTCCTCAATAGGAATTGCTTTTGCTTTTGAAAAGTCGAAATCCAACAGGCTGCGCAGTGTAATCGCGCTGTCTGTCTGCTGATTGATTTTCTGTGCGTATTGCTTATATAAGTTATAGTCGTTTTTCTTGGTGCTGTATTGCAGCAAGTGAATGGTGTCTGGATTGAATAAGTGAGCTTCGCCTCTGCGTTTCCACTGATATTGTCCGCCTACTTCCAGGTGTGCAGTAGGATTTTCCTGATCAGGAAATGCCAGTGCGTGGCGTTTTAACACTTCTTTCGCGATTTCATCGAATCCGATACCATCGAGTCTGGATACAGTGCCGTTGAAGCATTTATCCACGACTTTCTTACTCAGGCCGACAATCTCAAATATCTGTGAACCGTGGTAAGACTGATAGGTGGAAATACCCATTTTGGAGAATACTTTCAGCAAACCGTTGCTAGATGCTTTGATGTAGTTCTCAATCAGTTTTTCATCCGGTTTTCCGAGATGGCTGAGTTTATCCTTGTTCAGGTCGTAGATAGTCTGATATGCCAGATATGGATTGATAGAGGATGCGCCATATCCGATATGTGTAGCGAAATGGTGTACTTCGCGGATATCGCCACTTTCAACTACCAGTGAGCAGTCGATGCGTGTTTTGGTGCGGATCAGGTGATGGTGCACCGCGCCCACAGCCAGTAAAGACGGGATAGGAGCGTAGTCTTTGTCCACGCCTTTGTCAGATAAAATCAGGATGTTGTTGCCGTTGGCCACTGCTTCTTCGGCTTCTTTGCAGATGCTGTCGATGGCACGCTCCAATGCGCCTTTTTTACCGCTGCTCGGGAAGAGGCAGTTGATGGTAATGATTTTAAAATCAGGGTGGTTGATATAACGCAGTTTTGCGATGTCGTCATCCGTTAAAATCGGCTGACGGATGGCTATCTGCTTACAGTGATTTTCTGTTGTTGTCAGGATGCTGCTGGCACCACCCAATGTGGTGAAGGTGCTCATTACCATACGCTCCCGAATCGGGTCGATCGGTGGATTGGTGACCTGTGCGAATAGCTGTTTGAAATAATTGGATAAATTCTGTGATTGGTTGGATAATACCGCCAGCGGTGTGTCGGTACCCATGGAGCCGATAGGTTCATAAGCTGTTTCCGCCATCGGCTGAATCACCACGCGCACATCTTCAGAAGTGTATCCGAAAGCGAGTTGCTGGGTCAGCAATTCTTTTTTAGATAATTTTTCTTCCGGAATCGTGGATTTTGGTAAATCCTTGAAAGTGATTTTATGCTTGTTCAGCCACTCTCTGTAAGGATGTTGCGTGCAGATATCTCTTTTCAGTTCATCATCGGAAATGATGCGGCCTTCTTCCATGTTGATGATAAACATCTTTCCTGGTTGCAGGCGACCTTTCTGAATGACTTTTTCTTCTTCTGTCGGTAATGCACCGGCTTCTGATGACATCACTACACGACCGTCGTTGTATACTACAAAGCGCGAAGGACGCAAGCCGTTTCTATCGAGTGTAGCACCCACCATTTTTCCATCTGTGAAACAGATAGAAGCAGGTCCGTCCCAAGGTTCCATCAGGCAGTCGTGGTATTCGTAGAACGCTTTTTTCCAGTCTTCCATCTGATCGTTGTCCTGCCATGCTTCCGGAATCAGCATCATGATGGCGTGCGGCAGCGAACGACCGGCGAGATATAACAATTCCACTACGTTGTCGAGCGATGCGGAGTCAGATTGATCGCGGTAGCAGATAGGCATGAACATATCAATTTCTTCCTTGGTGAACACATCACATTCGAGCAGGTGCTCGCGGGTGCGCATCCAGTTCAGGTTACCTTGCAGGGTATTGATTTCTCCGTTGTGCGCGATATAGCGGAAAGGCTGTGCCAGTCGCCACTTCGGGAAGGTATTGGTGGAGAAACGGGAGTGTACCAACGCGAGTGCGGAAGTCACCGTCGGGTCATTCAGTTCCGGGTAGTACTGGCGCACCTGATGGGTAGTCAATTGTCCTTTATATATAACGGTATGGCAGGACAGGTTGGTGTAGTAAAACTGATCCTTGCCGCCCAGGATATAGTTGATTTCACGAACGGTGTGCGCACGCAATACATACAGTTTTCTTTCCAGCTCGATGTCTTCCTTGAAATCGAAGAGTGGCTGAATGAATAATTGCTCGACGCAAGGCTCTACCGCTCTTGCAGACGGCCCTACCGGTTCATTGTTCGTGTTGATTTTGCGGTAGCCCAGCACCTTGAAATTCAGTTTCTGTGCTGTTTTCTCGATGAAGTCTTTACAGTCCTGGCGTTTTTGGGCATCCTGCGGGAAAAAGATAAATCCCGTACCGTATTTTCCTAAAGCGGGCAGTTCCACACCGAATTTCTTTGCTTCGTTGACATAGTAGTCGTGCGGAATCTGCATCAGGATACCGGCACCGTCTCCGGTGTTTTCCTCGCAGCCACAGGCGCCGCGGTGTTCCATGTTTTCCAGCATGGTAAGAGCATCCTGAATGATACGGTGAGATTTCTCTCCTTTCAGGTGAGCGACAAACCCGATACCACAGGCGTCTTTCTCAAAGGATGGCAGATACAGGCTTTCTTGGTTGTTCGTAACATTCATGCGCATATGTTATTTTAAGTTGATACATCTCAGGGCCATTTCCTCCGGTGAGTTACTGGCCATCCATGTAGCTGGTTTAATTAATTGGTTGAAGCAGCCGAGCAGATATATTCTATACAGTCAGACTGGATTATAATATTAGCAAGAAAGTTTCTGAACGGACTCATTCATACGTTTAAGAAAATCTTAAGCATTGGATTTCGCCCTTAACATTCCATTTATAAGTTATTCTTTTGTTGAAGGCGCTATAAAGGTTATAAAAATAAAAATGTGAAAAATTTACGAGAAAAATTAAAGATAATTCCAGATTAAGTAAAAATTAAATAAAAATTTCTGAGCAAAATCTTAAAAAAGATGTTTTATACTTGCAATAGATTAATTTTTAACCCACTAAAAGTTGCTACTATGAGAAAAACACTATTCACATTCCTGACACTTGCTTCCATCACTACAGGAGCATTTGCCAACCCCGGCCTTACCCTCAAAAAGAAAAAGGATGATGCGGATTCCACCGCAGAGAAATTAACCTACGAAGAGAAGGTAGAAGAATTTAAAGCAAAATTGCCATTTGAAATCAGCGGATCCGCCGATGTATATGTGCAGACCAATTTTAACGGAAAACAGACCAACGGTGTTCTTAACAGAGCATTCTACGGAAAAGCAAACTCTTTTGAGTTGGGTATGATCAACTTAATTATGAAAAAGAAAATTAAGAAAGTGGGCTTCGTAGCGGATATCGGTTTCGGTCCGCGCGCAGAAGCAGCCAACAACACTTTATATGCCAACACCATCTTAGCTATTAAACAGTTGTATGTGACTTACGCACCTGCTGATTGGGTGGAGTTTACCTTGGGTAACTTCAGCACTTACTTCGGTTATGAGCTGATTGAACCGCAAAACAACTTCAACTACTCTACTTCCCTGGCTTTCCAGAACGGACCATTCTATCACACCGGTTTTAAAGCCAACTTTACCAAAGGTAAGTTCAACGCGATGGTAGGTTTCTTCAATGATACAGACACCAAATCGGATGATGACCGAAATAAATATGTGGGTGCACAGGCTGGCTATACAGGAGATAACGGTGGTGTTTACCTCAACTTTATCGGTGGTAATGAAGCAACTTCTTATTTTATTGATGATACTACCGAACTCGGTGCTTTCAAAAATTACAAAAACTCTTACGATCTGACCGGTTCTATCAAACTGGGTAAAGAGAAAAAAGGTAAACTGGGCGTAAACGTGGCTTACCACCAGTATCGTTTCAAAACCACTAAGGATGCGGATGTGGTACGCAATAAATATTTCACTACTTACCTTTACGGACAAGTGGATATCAGCGAAAGAGCGAGCATCGGCGGCCGTGTAGGTTATTTCTACAACCCGGACGGAGTGGCTCCTTATGTAGCAGGTCCTGCTAAAAATTTCGCGGACATTACACTGACTGCACAAATCAATGTTATCGGCGGACTGAAATTAATGCCGGAATACAGATTTGATTTCGCTACCGACAAAGTGTTCCTGAATAGAAAAGGAGAAGGATCTAAATTTCAAAATGTACTTGGTTTAGCGGCAGTTTATGCTTTCTAATCATGTTACTACTACTACTTGCATACTTTCAGAACCCGGATTTTTATCCGGGTTATTTTTTTTGAAAAAAATAAAATCTTGCAATTTCACGATGGAATAAAAAATATTCGCTTATATTTGCACTCTCTTGTGAGAGCCCACGTGGAGAAATTGGTAGACTTGCCATCTTGAGGGGGTGGTGCTGGAAACGGCGTGCTGGTTCGAATCCAGTCGTGGGCACTACCACAAAACACGACAAAGTTCTTTATAAAAAATGCCCAGGTGGAGAAATTGGTAGACTTACCAGATTCAGGTTCTGGCGCCGTAAAAAGCATGCAGGTTCGAGTCCTGTCCTGGGCACTTCAAAAAAAGGTATTTCATTTGTGAAATACCTTTTTTTTATTATATCCTTTCATCGGGAGAAGGCAACGTAATCATATAACACGCCACCAGTATACTGATGGCCGCCGTGCAGAGAAACGCAGTTATCCCATTCCATTGATACCAGATAAATCCGGTCAGTGAACTCGCCAGCATTGTGCAGATACTCTGCCAGCCGGTATAACTGCCGATGGCTGTTGCGGTATCTTTCGTCTCGCAGATATTGGAAATCCAGGCTTTGGAAATACCTTCCGTCGCGGCGGCATACACCCCGTACAACGCGAAAAGTCCAATGAATCCGTATATTCCGGTGTTGAATGACATGCCTGCATATACTATCGCGAAAATAAATAGTCCTGTAATAAACACCGTTTTTAATCCGACCTTATCCGCTAGTATGCCCATCGGAAAAGCCATTACGGCATATACAAGATTGTAAAAGATATAGATGCCAATGATGGTGGTGTCCTGAAGGCCGCTTTCCTTTGCTTTCAACAACAGGAAAACATCGGAACTATTGAATAAGGTAAAAACAAGCAGTCCGAGAACCAACTTGCGGTAGGCCGTCGGACTTTCTTTCCAGTATCTGAAAAAGGAAAAGAAAGAAATGCGGATAGGTGTGGTGGCGGCAGGAGTGACTTTCTCTTCCCTCAGAAAAAAGCTGGCAGCCACGGCCAATAAACCCGGAAGAAATGCGATGGCGAATAAAGTGGTGTAGTTTTCTGGATAGAAATGCAGGTAAATCAGCGCCAGCAAAGGACCGATGACCGCACCCAGCGTATCCATGGAACGGTGAAATCCGAATACTTTCCCTTTGTTTTCCGCGGTAGTCGCGTCCGACAGCATCGCGTCGCGGGCACCCGTGCGGATGCCTTTCCCGAAACGGTCGATGGTTCTCACAAAAAAAATCCAAAACGGAAAAGTAAAAAATGCCATCATTGGTTTGGAGATGGCACTCAGTGCATATCCCATCTGCACAAATGGAACACGCCTGCCGGAAATATCGGAGCGTTTGCCGAAATATCCTTTGCTCAGTCCGGCAGTCGCTTCTGCCAACCCTTCCAGTATGCCAATCAGCAGAATGGAAAAGCCGATTTTCTTCAGGTAAACAGGCATCACAGGATAGAGCATCTCGCTTGCCGCATCTGTCAGCAGACTGACAGCAGATAAAATCCAAACGGTGCGGCTGAGGTATTTCATGCGTTGATTTATATGGTCATGCCGATGTCAATTCCCTTGATTTTCCGGTACAAATCGGTCGCGTAGTTGTCCGTCATGCCTGATACATAATCCAGTATACCCAATACGCGCTGATAATCATCTCCGTCCTCATAAAGAAATTGCTGCGGCACCAGTTTCAGTGCCTGCGCTTCATATTTTCTGCGTTCTTCTTTCGGCTTTATCACCGGCCAGATGAAATGCGACAGCAACTCATACATGACATTGTAACCGGCGTTTTCTATTTCCACCACGGAGTGATGGTTGTAGATATTCGCCACGGAATATTCGTTGATGGTAGTCAGCGCCTTGCAATCTTTTTCTATTGCGTCCAATAATGGCGTAGTGTGTGTGCCTGCCAGAATGCTGTCAAAATTTCCCTGATAAATGGCCGCGCAGCGCACAATCAGCGCACTGATGGACTTCGCACGGAGATAGGAAATTTTATCGTTCTTGTCGGTGATGGCTGTCAGCTGCTGTTCCACTTTGCTGATTTCCGCCGGTCTGGTTTCAATATCTTTAATCAGATTCAGTAGTATTTCCTTGCAGTCGGGATGACTGATAATTTTCAGTCGGTGCGCATCTTCCAGATCGATGATGTTATAACAGATATCATCAGCGGCTTCCACCAGCCAAACAAACGGATGGCGCAGGAATATCAGCGGTTCTTCGCTTTCCTGCAACATGGAAGTACTCGCCGCTATTTTTCGGAAAATATTTTCCTCCGCCTGAAAAAATCCAAACTTCTTGCGATGTAAAATGCCTTTTTTTCTGGCAATGGATGCGCACGGATATTTGGCAATGGAAGCCAGTGTGGCAAAGGTAAGCTGCAGGCCCCCTTCCGACTTGCCGTTCTGCTGCTGCGTCAGGATGCGGATGGCATTGGCATTGCCTTCAAAATGGATGAAGTCCGACCATTGCTTGTCGCTGAATTTATCTTTTAAGGAGTGTTCATTTCTCAGAAAGAAAGTGGCGATGGCATCTTCACCGGAATGTCCGAATGCCGGATTGCCGATATCGTGGCAGAGGCAGGCGGATGAAATGACATTATATAAACTGTGTTTGTAGAATTGCTTGCTCTCTTCCGTCATTTTCGAGGCATATTGCTGCGCGATAAAATCTCCGGTGAGGTTGCCCAGCGAGCGTCCCACAGATGCCACTTCCAGCGAGTGTGTCAGCCGGTTGTGTACAAAAACGCTGCCCGGCAAAGGAAATACCTGTGTTTTGTTTTGAAGCCGGCGGAAAGACGAAGAAAAAATAATGCGGTCGAAATCCCGCTGAAATTCCGTACGCGGATCTATCGCGGTAGTCGGACTGTCTTTGCCCGTTCGTCTGGTGGAGTAGAGTTGATTGATGTCCATGTTGTTCATTACACCATTTGTCGGTAAGCAATCCAGGCCATCAGTCCCGCGCCGGTTTTCAGGCAATTTTCATCCACATCGAAAGTGGGCGTGTGTATCGGAGAGGTAATACCCCTGGCCGTATTGCCTGTGCCGAGCCGGTAAAAACAAGCCGGAATTTCCTGTGAGTAATAACTGAAATCTTCCGCGGTCATGCGCGTCGGCATTTCTTCCACGTTCTCCTCACCGAGATATTCCTGTGCCAGCGCAAATGCCTGATTGGTCAGCGATTCATCATTTTTCAGAAACGGATAGCCGTGGTCGATACGCACTTCGCAGCTGCCGCCCATGCTTTCTGCCACCGACTGGCAAATGCGGGTGATGTGTTCTTTCGCCTGCGCACGCCAGGTTTCGTCGAAGGTGCGGAAAGTGCCTTCCATCTTTACTTCCTCGGGAATGATATTCGTCGCGCCATTCGCGATAAATTTGCCGATCGACAAAACACTCGGCATGATAGGATTGGCATTGCGGCTCACAATTTGTTGCAATGCAATTACGATATGCGAAGCAATCAGAATCGGATCTACGGCCAGGTGCGGTACCGCTCCGTGTCCGCCTTTGCCTTTCACGGTGATAAACAATTCATCGCAGCTCGCCATAGCGAGGCCGCTTCGGAAAGCCACCTTGCCCGTTTCAAGTTGCGGCAGCACATGCTGTCCGTAGATATATTCGACTTCCGGATTTTTCAGGACGCCTTCTTTAATCATGATGGAAGCGCCGCCGGGCAGTTTTTCCTCTGCCGGCTGAAAAATTAATTTGATGGTGCCATGGAAACGGTCGCGGATATGAAACAGGATTTTTGCTGCGCCCAACAGGGAAGTGGTGTGCACATCGTGGCCGCAGGCATGCATCACGCCTTTGTTGACTGAGCAATAACCTACTTCATTTTTTTCTTCTATCGGCAAAGCATCGATATCCGCGCGCAGGGCAATCGTTTTGGTGGACGGTTTATTGCCTTCAATCAAGGCTACAATCCCGTGTCCGCCAACATTGGTCGTGTGCGGAATGCCATATTCCGTGAGCTTTTCGGCGATATAGGCTGCCGTCTGTTCTTCTTCAAAACTCAGTTCCGGATGGGCATGCAGATGGCGGCGAATGGCCACCATTTCGTCCCATTGGCTCTCAGCCAGGTTTTTGATAATATCTTTCATTTCCATGCGGCTAAATATGTAATTTTGTACCTTGCGGTATAAGTGTAAAGATAGTCAATCGCATTTTATATGATGGTTTAATTCCTTAATTAATTGCATGGATAATTTTGATTTAATAGTCATCGGCTCGGGCCCCGGCGGATATGTGGCCGCCATACGCGCGTCGCAACTCGGCATGAAAGTGGCGATAGTGGAGAAGGAAAGTCTGGGGGGCGTATGTCTTAACTGGGGCTGTATTCCGACCAAGGCATTGCTCAAGTCGGCGCAGGCCTTCGAATATCTGCAGCATGCGGAGGATTATGGATTGTCAGTGAACGGAACTGCTTCCGTGCGTTTTGAGGAAGTGGTGAAACGCAGCCGAAATGTGGCGGACAGCATGAGTAAAGGCGTGCAGTTTCTGATGAAGAAAAATAAGATTGAAGTCATCCAAGGATACGGCAAACTGCTGCCCGGCAAACGCGTGGAGGTGGCTTTGCAGGAAGGCGGTATTAAAATTTTCAAGGCGCAACAGATTATATTGGCTACGGGCGGGCGTGCGAAAGCGCTGTTCTCGCTGCCGATAGATGGTCGTTATATTATTGATTACCGCAAGGCGATGGTGTTGCAGGATCTGCCGAAACAGATGGTGATAGTAGGCGCAGGCGCCATAGGTGTGGAGTTTGCCTATTTCTACCAAACCATGGGTACACAGGTAACGCTGATTGAATTTGCGGATAGCATTCTGCCATTGGAAGACAAGGAATCCGGTAAGCTGCTGGAAAAGATATTTGTGAAAAAAGGAATGCAGGTGTACACATCTTCTCGGGTGCTGTCGTCGAAAGTGGAGAACGGGAAAGTACAGCTGTGGGTGAATACGCCGAAAGGAGAAGAGCAACTGGAAACGGAGCTGGTGCTGAGCGCGGCCGGCGTGGTGGCTAATATCGAAAATATCGGACTGGAGCTCTGCGGGGTGGAAACGGAAAATGGCAAGGTGAAAGTGAACGCGTACTATCAAACCAATGTCGAAGGCGTGTACGCGATCGGAGATATTGTACCGGGACAGGCGCTGGCGCATGTGGCGAGTGCGGAAGGCATTATCGCGGTGGAACATATGGCAGGTCATCATCCGCAGCCGTTGCGATACGACAATATTCCGGGGTGCACCTACTGCTCACCGGAGGTAGCGAGTGTGGGTATTACGGAACAGAAGGCCCGCGAAAATGGTTTGGATATTCTGGTGGGGAAGTTTCCGTTTTCCGCCAGTGGCAAAGCAAAAGCCGGTGGCAAGGCAGATGGTTTTGTGAAGTTGGTTATCGATAAAAAATACGGCGAAATACTGGGCGCGCATTTCATCGGAGAGAATGTGACGGAACTGATTGCTGAGGTTGTGGTAGCCCGTAATCTGGAAGCCACCGGACAGCAGTTGCTGAAGTCCGTACATCCGCATCCGACTATGAGCGAGGCCATTATGGAAGCTGCCGCTGCCGCCTATGGCGAGGTGATACACTTATGATGTAGTACCTTGAGCAGCATTTGTTGCTGAAGGATGTCTATATTGCGATTTGGAAATAAAAAAGGCAAAGCAAATTTAAATATCATAATCTCTGTTAATGTCGCACCTACGGCGCTTAATAAATCATGGATTTAATCATCCTATTCCTATTTTGCTCCTACGGAGCTGAGTATGAATAAAAACCATGTAAGCAAATAAAAGGAACCCATTAATAGAAATGAAATAACACCATAACCACAAAATACCATCACACCATGCGTAATATCATATCAACTATTGCATTATTATTCGGAGTGCTGCCGGTTTTCGGACAGTCAGCGGAAGCAAAACTGAAAATTGCCCCTCTGACCGGTAATTTTTATGTTTACACAACATACAATACCTACGAAGGTCATCAGATTCCGGCCAACGGAATGTATCTCGTTACTACAGAAGGGGTGGTTTTGTTTGATACGCCCTGGGATACCACGCAGTTTCAACCTTTGCTAGATAGCATACAACTTAAACATCAGAAAAATGTACTGCTGTGTGTCGCGACGCACTGGCACAGCGACCGCACCGAAGGTCTGGAGTATTACAGACAGCAGGGGATTCAAACATTCACTACGGAGCTCACGGATAAACTATCCAGACAAAACGGTAAAAAAAGAGCGGAATTTCTGATGACAAAAGATACGGTCTTTAATGTCGGCACATACGAATTTGAAATGTATTATCCGGGAGAAGGACACACCGCGGACAATATCGTCATCTGGTTCCATAAAGAAAAAATCCTCTACGGCGGCTGCCTGATTAAAGGCACGGATGCCGATAATTTAGGCTATCTGGGAGATGCAAACGTTTCGGCCTACAAGACGACACTGAAGAACGTCCGGAAAAAATGTCCCAATCCGAAGTATATTATTGTCTCCCACAGTGATTGGGATAATACACACTCCCTGAAACATTCGATAAAGCTGGCGCGGAAGTTAGGTAGATAATTAGATAGTGAGACGATTAGCTGATTAGCGAATTACAGAGCAAAACAGAAATCCAATTACATAAATTGCCGTTGATAAAAGTCTTCCGTTAGTATAGTTTTTATTTTATCTAACAAGATGCTATCTTTTAAATGCTATGAAATCACAACTGCGAAATAATTATCTAATTATCTCACAATCTAATTGTCTAATTATTCTATCCAATAACTACCGAATAATATACAGCTTACCGTAGCCTTTCTTGAAGTATTTGTCTATCGTGCTTTCCTTGATTTCGGTGGTGGTGCCATCCAGATTTTTAGTCATCACACGATAGAAGTACACGCCATTCGCCAGTCGGTCGCCGAAGTTGTCCGTGCCATCCCATTTGTAATTTGTTACATTCGTACCGATGTGCAGATTGCCCAGTTCTTCTTTGGTAATCTCTTTTACCACGCGTCCGCTGGCGCTGAATATCTGAATAATCAGCTGGTCCGGCACTGTAGCGCCCGTGATGGTAAATACAAACTGCGTGGAGGTTGAGAACGGATTAGGATAGTTCAGTACGTTCGTAATCGATGGCTTGGAGTCCACCTTAAACCTGATGCGGTAGTCGTATTTTCCGGCGTCGTTTTTGCTTCGGTCTATGCCCTGTGCTCGGATCTCGTAAGTGCCGTCGGTCAGTGTCGGTTTGTAAATCAGACGAGCCTCATTTTTTCTGTCCAGGTTGTTCGGGTCAGCAGGTATATAGGTCACATCGGCCTGCGCATTCGTCAGCTGTACCGGATTCAGCGGGTCGTTCGGATAGATCATGTAAATCAGGAATTCCGAAGAGTCGTTCAGCGCGAGGTACTTGTTTTCGTCTTTCAATCGGAACAGAATTTCCGGATTAGAGGAAACATATTCACCATCCACGATATGGCGTCCGTCGAATGTAACATCCAACAGCGGATTGATGCGGTCGCGTTCCACGAATACGGTAAATTCCGCGAAGTTGTTGAAGTGGAACTGTTCCGGTTGGTCATCATTCGGATTCACTTCGACTGTTACATAATTCAATCCGAAGAAATTAAATCCGGAGAAGGTATAGCTGAAGTCGATATTGATATGGCTATTCGCCGGCAACGGTCCGAAGCGCTTGTAGAAGATAGTAAAATTGTTGCTGGCATCCTTGATGGTGTATTTTACCAGGAGGCTGTCCATCGGAATGCGGGTAACGTTCTCTACGGCTACCGTCATGTTGAAGTTCTCACCGGCATAGATGGAATCTTTCGGCTTGGAGAAATAGATGGTCGGATTTACCACCGCTTCCGGCGCCTTATCGTAATATAATCGCCAGTAGTCCATTTGCGGCGGCGTGCCGGTCGAGTCATCGCTCGTATTCCATTGCATCTGCAGGTAAGGATAGCGTCCCGCATCAATGGTAACCGGTGTTACCGTTCCCTTGAAGAGGTCGTCGCGCAGCAGCGTGCGAATGCCACTGGTGTCATAGCCATAGAGATTCACCACGGCAAAGTCGCCCGGTTTGTTTTCTTTGGAACGCCATTCCATATCAAAATCTTTCCAGTCTTTAGCCGGCCCGATAAGTGGCGATTCCATAGTGCCCTTAGTCCAGGTACCGCTGAAGTTGAAAGAGGTGTCGATGATATTCGGAATGTATCGTTTGATTTGTATGGGCGTGAATGCCGGATTGCATTTCTGGAGGAAGAATACAAAAGGCGCATTTTCTTCCTGCTGGCGGATGGTGGTTACCCCGAGGTTTTCAAAGGCTTTATACAGCGTTTCATCGCCTAGCTGGCTGCTGTCATTCAGCCACTGATTGTAGCCTGCATTATAGAAACTATAGCCCATCACATAGGCATTGCACGGAATGCTGTTTAAAAAATCGATGAGGTATTTTCTTTCCTGTTTGCCGTTGTTGGCGTCGTTCGTAATATATTCAATAACATTGGTTGGGTAGCGGTTGAAAGTAATGTCATTGTATGGCCCACGTCCGGTATTCCCAATTTGATAAGTTTGCCAATTGAGCCCCGTGTTGGCATCATACACAAAGAAGATAAAACCTTTTCTTGCCCATGCATTTCGCGCAATCAGGTAGCCATCCCAATAGGCTTCAATCTGTTGATCCGGAATAATCCCATTCTTGATTCTGAGGGAACGTACCGTGTTCGGATAATAGAACATGCGGTCGTTTTTCAGACTCATGGTCGAAAATCCGTTTTTGAGATATTGGAAGTAGTGCGACTGGTTCCAACCGGTTGATAAGGAAGTGTTGTAGAGGAAAGAACTGTATTTCCAGTTGGCCGGTGTGCCGGGTGTGGTGTCTACCGTGCCTCGCCAGTAATATACTTTGTTTTGAATCAGCGGAATACCTGGTTTCCACTTAATCGTGGCACCAGGAGCTGCCATATTGATTTGTGTCATAATCGGGCTGTTGAATAGCTCCGTGGTGTCTATCTGGAAGATATAGTTTTTGGTGGTAGCAAATGGATTCGCAGTAGAAAAAACCAACTCAAAATTCGGGTCATTCACCATGCAGAATTCGTACGGGGAAATCGGAATGATATCGTCTGCCAGAATAATTTTGGTAATCGTCACTTCATTGTTGGTTTCAGAATATTCGCTGATCGCATCGGCGTAATCCACTTTAATTTTAAATGTATTCAATCCCGGTCCATTCAGTCGGTCTGATTGTACCCAAATAGCTACGGTATCAATATTTCGTGCGCTCGGCACGTTGACAGCCGTAGATTGTATCTGACCATTCGGGAAAATACGGTCAATATTGACGATGTAATTCTGCGTGGTGGCAGCACCCAGATTGCGTACAATGACATTAATTAAGAAAGAGTCTGTGGCGGCATTGATATTCTGTTGTGCAAACTGAATACTGCTTGCATCAATGTAATAATCCGGTCGGGTATGTGTGTTGATGCGCAATCCCGGATCGCCGTGATATATCATCTGATGACCGAGCATCGGATTCAGGTCGCCTCCGAAAAATACCAGTTGTCGTGCCGTTTCTTTCAGGATATTCCCGATCTTATCGTTATACATTGTATTGGAAAAACGATCGTAGAATTCGGTGGAATAGGTGTTCAGGTTGGAGGCTACCGCATATGTTATCGGCGCGATATAGCCAATGGCCGCTTTATCCGGTGTTAGTACAAAGCGTTCACTGTAAGAAGCAAAATCATTGAAGATGCTACCCACAAAGCAGCCGTTTGACAACATCAGGTGATAACGTCCTTTGTTGTTGAAACTTTCCGGGACAAGATTGAAATCCAGTGTCGTCGTCGCGGAGTGGCCGAAGAAAGTAATCAGTGACACACCGGTATTGACGAGTGAGTCAATGAAAATATTCTGCGCAATCTGGATTGGGTCAGTGGTGTTTTTGAAAAGACTTGCCACCGTAGCGCCGTATTTCGGTGATTCAATCGTGTTTTTGTAGCCATCGAGATAGCTGCGGAAAAGTTGTTGTTCAAAATTGTAGTTGCCGCCCCCGAGGTGCATCACATTTTTCATCCACGATTTGTAGAAGGGTGTTTGGAACGCGGGAAACGTATCGTTCAGTGTTGCTTCGTATTCTTTCACTTTCTCCAAATAATTGCGGATTTCATCGCCTTTGGATACAGATAGTCTACCAACGCCGAGTTGCGGAAAATTAAGTTCCGGAGAACGCGCTGTAAGTAGATTGTCAGAAGCCGGGTTTCCATAAGAGGGAATTAAACTTCTGTCAATGATGCCTTGGTTGCCGTTTGAATAATTATACTCAAAACCCTTACCTATAATAAACAATAATTCAGGCTTTACAGAAAATTTATCCAATGCGAAATTTACAAAATTTCTGATGGCTAATGGGTGTTGATTGATGCCATAATAAAATTGATCGTATATTTCATCAATGTAGTATGTTTTGCTGTTGTAAGCGCCACCTTGAGGTGAGTTTCTATATTTTCTGTATTCTTCTACGTAATCTACACCATTGCTGCTTGAACGTAGTTTTTTATTTGATAATATCAGGAAGTTTCCCTGTAATGAATTGTTCAGGAAGTTTGTAAAGATGGTTGGTGTAATTCTATCTATTGTTATTACATCTGTAGATGATTGACTGCTGAGGAAAAGACGGTCTTTGGGCAACGATGTCTCAGGGAGATTAAATTTTACCAATGTGTCATTGGTCGCAATATATCTGTGATTATTGGTTAGGTCATACAATATTGGTACAGTATTCCTTGTGTTGAAATTGCTTATCTCGATGTATACAGTACTGTTTTTTAATATTTCAAAGTTAAATTTTGAGTTGAAGTTAAAATTGAATGTCCGAGGGTATTGTATCTCAGCAAACATGATAGAGAATCTACCATTGTTCAACGAATTTAAGCTGCCAATTTGCCACTGTGACGGAAGATTCAACGTCTCAACTGTACGTTTGAATTTTCGTAGAGATGGCCCGTTGTAAGTTTCTGTCACATCGATATTGTTTATCCGAGTTCTTATAGTATTTAAGGATGATAGGGTATATAGGGAGTAGTTTACATATGCACTTACTCCACTTGCTTTGTATAAGTAGGTGGGTATGTCTTTTGCAAAATATAATACGAAGTTGTTATTGAGTATGCTGGATGTAAATCCTTCCGATATGTCAAAATCAGATGCATATAGTTTTGGATAAAAACTGGAAATAGGATTACCTGTGATTAATCCGTATTTTAAAGGTGGATATGTAGCTGAATAGTCGTCTGTGTATAATCTTGTCGTATAATAACAGTATGTTTCAGGAGCAGGATGGTTAGTTAAATCATTTATTTGTTGTACAATTCTCTGGTTAATGGAGAACGGATCCAATGTTAAAAAGTAGGTTGCACTATCCGAAAATAAACTTTGTGTGTTATTTCCTTGGTTTTCATTGCCCTTATACAACAGGGAGTCCGGACGTCCGTCATTTCTTTCTCCGTAAAATTCGATATAATCAGCGGCGCTGAACTGATTGTTGGTGGTGACATATAAAGGCACTTCTCGCCCGTTACGAAACATTTTGAAGTCGGTGCCGCGCAGCTGACTGCTAGGAATGCCCGCAGAAAGAAGCGTATTGAAACTGATTCTGTACAGTCCGTTGGTGCCAATTTTAAATTTATAGTAGGTCTTTGAGTAGTCTATCCACTCATTCCCATAAGGCTGAGCCTGCGTCAGGTAGAACGCACTCAACAGACAGCAAACCGTGATGAGTTTCTTGATCATTTTACTTCATTTTGTGGTTCTGGTGCCACCGGCTCCGGAGTCACCGGAGCAACGGATTGTTCACTGCCGGCCGGCACTTCCGAATCAGCGGCATTGATGAGTTTGGCACTTTCCTTGTTCTTGCGTTTGTTGATGCCCACTTTCATGGATACCACGTGCGAAAACTGACTCTCTGATGCTTTGCCGATGTCTGTGTAGGCATAATCGACATAAATGAAATTCTTGAAGCGAAGGCCAACACCGATATTCGGTTGAACAGTAAACGTTTTTTTACCTTCGCTGTTCAGCATTTTCTGGAAATTATTGACGCCGCCGCGCAGGTAAAAGATTTTCCATAAACCCAGCTGCACACCTATACGCGGATCCATACTCACTTTCTTCGTAGATACAAGTGTATTTCTCTGTCCGTCGGTAGTCAGTTCCCAGTCGAGTGCTGCCGTCACTTCAATCTTGTCTTTGAACATCTTGCTGTAGGCTACGCCCAGCTGAATGCGAGGTAAGGTGATTTCCGTCGAACTCACCGGAATGGTATTGTCGGTTTGTGCGAGGATTTGTTTCTCTTTTTCACTGAAACTGAAGGACCAGGCGTTGAAAGTGGTGGTGATATCTTTCACCGTCAGCCCGATCTGCCAGTCTTTGATTTTATACATCGCGCCGATATCCACGCCGAAGCCCCAGGATTTAGCGAAGCCGCCGGCTTTATTGTGTACAATTTTCGCGGTAGCTCCCACCGATAAATTGGGAATGATGGTGCGCGCATACGACAGCAGAATGCCATAGTTGCCCACCGAAAAACTTTTGACATTGTCATAATTCACGCTGCCGTCCGCGTCAATCAGTTCGAGGGTGTTGGGAATGTCATCCACCCCGAAGCGCATAAAATTCAGCGCGAAGGCGTGTTTGTTACTGTCCAGTGGAAATGCGACCCCTGCGTAGTCAAACTTGGCAATGCCGGCGAAATATTCATTGTGCATGAAGCTGAACTGCATATTGGTGGGTATTTTCACCAGTCCCGCAGGATTCCAGTAGCCCGCAGTCAGGTCATTGGTGGTAGCCACAACGGCATTTCCCATCCCGAAATTCTGGGCGCCCACACCGATGTACATAAAGTCATTGCTGTATTTGGGTGGTTGCGCATGCACTATTCCGATACCTGCGAACAGCAACACACAAAATGCCCTGTTTATACGTTGAGTTAAAGTCATACTGGTTTTCGATTCTTGAATAAATACCCGATGCCTATGAGTTAGGCATGTGTAAATTTACCTTAATTCTAGTAAAATCAAGACATCTTTGCCTTTTTTTGCGTTGCATCCGCCCAGTTTTTTTGTTTTGTTTAAAAAAATGTTCGGGGAGGGGCTTTATCCCTTTACAATTTGTATTTTTGCGCCACAAACACGACACTTTTATGATGAATTTTGTGGAGGAATTACGCTGGAGAGGCATGTTGCACGATATTATGCCGGGCACGGAAGAGCTGCTGAACAAGGGCATGGTGAAAGGCTATATCGGATTTGATCCGACTTCCGACTCCCTGGGGATAGGCAATATGGTGCAGGTGATGACCTTGCTGCACTTTCAGCGCTGCGGGCACAAGCCGATTGCGCTGGTAGGCGGCGCCACCGGCATGGTGGGCGATCCGAGTTTTAAAAGTGCCGAAAGAAACCTGCTCAATGAAGAACAATTGCAGCATAATCTGGCGGGACAAAGAAAGCAGCTCGAGAAATTCCTCGATTTCAACTGTGGGGAGCAATCCGCTGAAATAGTCAATAATTACGACTGGTTCAAGCAATTTTCATTCCTGGATTTTATCCGAGATGTGGGTAAGCATATTACGGTTAATTATATGATGAGCAAGGATTCCGTGAAGACCCGCCTGGAAACAGGATTGTCGTTTACGGAGTTTTCCTATCAATTGATACAGGGCTATGATTTTTATTATCTCTGGAAAAATAAGGGCATTCAGTTGCAGTTGGGCGGCAGCGACCAATGGGGTAATATCGTGACCGGCACCGAGCTGATTCGCAGAATCGACGGTGGCGAAGCATACGCCCTCACCACACAGCTGATAAAAAAAGCGGATGGTACCAAATTCGGTAAAACGGAAAGTGGTAATGTGTGGCTGGATCCGAACAAAACCTCACCGTACAAATTCTATCAGTTTTGGCTGAATGCGGATGATAAGGATGTGAAAAACTGGATTCGCGTTTTCTCGATGAAAACCCGCGAAGAGATTGAAGCGCTCGAAAAGGAACAGGATGCCGCTCCGCACCTGCGTGTATTGCAGAAAGCACTGGCCGAAGAAATTACCGTGCGCGTACACAGCCGGCAGGATTATGAACAGGCGGTCAAGGCTTCAGAAATTCTGTTTGGGAAAGCGACCAAAGAGCACCTTACGGCGCTGAATGATCAGCAACTGGAAGATATTTTTGACGGCGTACCGAATTTTACGATTTCAAAAGATAAGTTGTCCGGTGGTATAAATATCCTGGATTTGCTGGCGCAGGAAACGAGCATCGTCCCATCCAAAGGAGAGGCTCGCAAGCTGGTGCAAGGCAATGGTATTGCCATCAATATGGAAAAATCCGCGGATGTAAATGCGGATATTAATGCCGATTTCCTGATTAACGGAAAGTATATCGTCGTGAAAAAAGGTAAAAAAGATTACAACCTGCTGGTGGTGGAAGGATAATGATTTATCCTTTTTTTGCGAGCGTGATATAATAATCGAATATAGGCTCCTTTTTATAAAGGATGGTCTGCGTTAACGTTAAACCTCGTTTGGTAAGGTGTTCATTGTATTCCCGGATGTCAAGCTGTACGGGATGCAGCATATCGCCCGGCAGCCACTGAAAGATTTTTTTCAGCCATCCGTGACGGTGGGCATCTGTGGAGATAATCAGCGTTCCGCCCGGTTTCAGTGCACGCACCAGATTGTCGTAACATTTTTCCAAATCATTGACATGGTTAATAGCATTGAGGCAGAAAATGTAGTCAAATTTATCGGTGTATTCGATATTTTCCAGGCTGTTTGTCACGAATGTTGTCCACGGGAAATGGCTGGTATCCAGGAGTCCGTTCGCCACATACTCATCGAGGAGCGGATCCACAGCGACTACGCTGTTTCTTTTTAATGCTATGAAAATTCCTGCCGGTCCGCATCCTGCATCGAGGATGTCGTGGTGCTCCGGCAGTTCTATATATTTTTCGATAGAAAACAGCATTTCATCCCAGTAGCCGGCCTTCCACACCAGGTATTCATTGATGTTCTTGTCGGATAGGTATTTCTTCCACCACTTCAGTTCGAGGCTTTGGGCAATGCGCCATTTTATGGTCGACTGGTCTTTCAAGTATTCAGGATTTCTCCAAATTTAGAGTTTATATCCGAGAGTAAAAAGAATGGCAGGTCTTTTTGTATGCAGTACGGCCATCGGTGATGGCTGCCACGCATCTACATTCACGGTATAAGGGACAGATAACTGTTTGAAGCTGGTTTGGATATAGGTAATGTCGGCAAAGAAATGTTCTCCGCGATAACCCAAACCACCTGAATAGGTCAACTGATGTGTTTTGATTTGAGTAGGTGCTGATTCTTTGCTGAACGGGGTCGACTGATATTGTACGCCACCACGCACGCGGAATGATTTGTATCTGAATTCGACACCCGTTTTAATAGTGTGAAGCAGGCCGTATTTGCCGCGGATGACATTGTTGACATAACTCTCATAAGCTCTGACATTGGTGTTGTCATCGCGGAAGCGGAATTTGGAATATCCGGCATCGCTGAGTTCATATTCCGTACTGATAAATCCGTATTTGTGGATGTATCCTGCACCGGCAGTCAGCTTCCAAGGCTGTACAAATTTGTACTTGGAGGCACCTTCCGGCGATTCACCGGTCAGCAGCACCGACTCGCTGGCGTAATCCACTTCCATAGAAGTCAAATATGCATCGTTCATATAAATAATGCCTGGTGTCTGCACAGCCAGTGACAGGCGCAGGTTCGGAATCGGCATGCCGATGATACCGGCTTTCAGGTTGAATCCGATGCCTTTAGTCCGCTGGTAGGTTTCCACGAAAAAGGAGTTTAAATCGAAGGCCGAATCACGGGTATCCGTTTCTTCTATTTTGTAGCGTTCGGTATAGGACAGGAATGGTATGCCCAATGAAGCACCCACCATAATTTTGTCGTTGTATGTGCTGGCAATACCCAATGTGAGTTCATCCATGCCACCGTTTCTGCGGATGGTCACATCCTGCTGCATATTTCCGTTGTTGGTGGCGGTGTAGAAGTCTCCGGTGAGGGTATCCACCGTGAGCAAATTCAGCTGAAACGCAATGCTGGCATCGAACGGGTAGTTGTTGGCTGCATCACTTTCCGACTGAATAAAATCGCGGTCGGAGAGTTTCTCCCAGTAATTATTCAGTATGCTGTTTTTCTCATTGTATCCGCTGAAGGAATAGGATTCGTTGTAATTCGCCAGCCGGTTGATGCTGATGCCAAATTTGATGCCATTCCATTTTTTATTCGAACTGTTTGCGTATCTGCTGGTGAATACGGCGCCTAGATTGCTGAGCTGAAACTTTGTCTTTCCGTCTTCGAGCCTGTTGCCGAAGAAATCGGATTCGGAGCGCTGTATGGAAATAACCGGACTCAGGCTGAATTCCGAAGAACTGATCTTGCCAATACCGGCAGGATTAGTGGACAGCGCACTGACATCCGCGCCAATGGTTCCCATTGTATTGGCAACGCCCATATTGCGGGCAGTGCCCTGCACGGAGGTAATGCCGAACCGGAGTGCATCAATATCTGTTTGCGCCGCTGCGGGGTTGATACCTGCCGCCAGCAAAGAAAGAATTGCAATGAGTTTTCGCATGCAGTGGCTGTAATTTACTTGGGTTTGGTGCCTATTTTAATACCGCTGTTGTTGTTGGATGGAGCGGAATTACCCTTGTTCCATCCGCCGTTGTTAGCCGGAGCGTTGTTATTATTGTTTTTCTGATAGCTCGGTGTAGTATTGTTGTTTTTAGGCTGGTTGTTGTATTTGTACACGTCATTAGGATTGGTGCGTGGCTGATTATTGTTGTTCCACTGTTTGTTGTTGTAGGTCTTGTTCGGCTGATTTGTGTTGTTGTTATAACCATTATTGTTATAGCCATTATTGCTGTTGCCGTTATTGTTGTTTGATTTGACCGGTACATAAGGTGTATTCGTGTGATAGCCGACACGCGGTGCGGACACTACATTCTTGCGGTTGTAGTCGTAGTAATTGTTGTAATAAGGATAGTTATTATTGTAAATGATATTGGAGCAGTGAGGCGAAAACCAGTTGTAGCCCCAGTTATCCCATCTGTTCCAACCCCACCATGGATTGTTGAAACCTGCAGAATACCAGCTGTTGTACCATGGTTGCTGAATGACTACAATAGTGGAGTTATTCCAGAATGGATTGTAGAAATTACTGTAATTATATACCCAGCTCGGCGTGAAATAGTTATTGTACCAGCCATAGTCAAAGTTGTTATACCAGGAGCTGTAAAAGCTGTTGTAATAATCCCAGCCCATATGGAATCGGATGGAAGGATTATGGAAACGGCGGATGCGGTCAGTATAGCCAAAGCCGGAATTAAAAGCAAAATCATCCGCGTAATAGTTATCTCCATAGCGCTGTTGATCCTGTTGTTGCTCATAGCCATAATTTCCATTATTATTGTTATTACCCGGCAGGTTGGTGCGTTTGCCCGCGCTGTTTTCCTCATCGTAATAAGGGACAGACTGCTCATTGGCAGGAAGATTGGTAGACACTTTAGGCGTTTTCTTCGCTTTCACCTTTGGTGCATCATACACATCGTCCTGTGCCATAGCTGCCGGAAAACTGAACAGGAACAGCAATAACCCGCTTACAAATAACCCTTTTTTCATAATGGTAATTTTTAATTTTATGGCAACCTTGAATTCTTTACCTTTGATAACCAAATTTATAGTTATTCAGTTTCAAAAAGCATACCAAAGTATGTTAATTAACATCTAATTAGTATAAAATGAGCAAAGGAATTACCAGCAGAGCAGAAAATTATTCGGAATGGTACAATGATTTAGTATTAAAAGGCGGTTTGGCTGATTATTCTGCTGTGCGCGGATGTATGGTCATCAAGCCGTATGGCTTCACCCTGTGGGAAAATATGCGGGACGTACTGGACCGAATGTTCAAGGAAACAGGACACGTAAACGCCTATTTCCCTTTGTTCGTGCCAAAAAGTCTGTTTGAGGCGGAAGAGAAAAATGCCGAAGGTTTTGCCAAAGAATGCGCGGTGGTGACTCATTACCGACTGAAAACCGACCCGGATAATAAAGGTAAACTCATTGTAGATCCCGAAGCCAAGCTGGAGGAAGAACTGGTGGTGCGCCCGACTTCAGAGGCCATCATCTGGAATACATATAAAAAATGGATACAATCCTATCGCGACCTGCCGATACTGGTGAATCAGTGGGCCAACGTGGTGCGCTGGGAAATGCGCACACGCCTGTTTCTGCGTACTGCTGAGTTTCTGTGGCAGGAAGGACACACGGCGCATACCACCCGCGAAGAAGCTATCGCGGAGGCGGAACAAATGCTGCATGTGTATGCAGATTTCGTGGAGAATTATATGGCTATTCCGGTGGTAAAAGGACTAAAGACCGAGAGTGAGCGCTTTGCCGGTGCGGATGAAACCTATTGCATTGAGGCATTGATGCAGGATGGCAAAGCACTACAGGCCGGCACTTCGCATTTCCTCGGACAAAATTTTGCCAAGGCATTTGATGTGAAATTTGTGTCAAAAGAAAATACAGAAGAATATGTGTGGGCTACCTCCTGGGGCGTTTCCACCCGACTCATCGGCGCGCTTATCATGACGCACTCCGACGATGAAGGCCTAGTGATGCCGCCACGTATTGCACCTTACCAAGTGGTGATTATTCCATTTTTATCAAAAAATGTGGAGGAGACAGCGCTAATGATTGCCAAAGCTAATGAGCTAAAAAAAGAGCTGGCAAAAGTGGGCATTAGAGCAATGGTTGATAGCGATGAAACTAAAAGACCGGGCTTTAAATTTGCAGAATATGAACTGAAAGGTATTCCGTTGAGGGTGGTGATTGGGCCGCGCGATTTGGCAAACGGCATGGTAGAAATTGCACGGCGTGATACCAAAGAGAAAGCACCGTTTGCTGTCGGAAATCTTACTACTACTATTAATGATTTATTGGAAGATATTCAGCAAAATATGTTCAATAAAGCATTGGCGTTCCGCAACGAACGAATTATGAAGGTAGATGATTTTGATACTTTCCAAAAGTTATTAGATGAAAAACCAGGATTTTTAGCTGCACATTGGGATGGTACTGCCGAAACAGAAGATAAAATAAAAGAATTGACAAAGGCCACCATTCGCTGCATACCTTTAGATAACACACTGGAAGATGGTAAATGTATTTTGACAGGCAACCCAAGCAAGCAAAGGGTATTATTTGCAAGAGCTTACTAAGAAGTATTTACTATTTTCTATTAAGTAATAAGAAATGAAGTGTCATGTTTATGTACACTTCTTTTTTTTATCCTTTTTTTTACCCAACGCCCATTTTAGCTTTTCTAGCTTATTTTAACGCTTTTTAATATTTGGCATCATCTTTGTTTTGGTAATCGTCGGTTGAAAAAACAGATATTTAACCGAATTACGCCAACACATTGTCCAAATATTATTATATAGTTTTATGGGTTTAAGTTGTTTAATCATTGAAAGAGACCTAAATACAATCTCTAAAATCTCATTTTTGTTAGGTAAATATGTTCCGCATTGGACTATTTTTGGAGTCGCATCATCTCTCGAAAAAAGTAATGAATTTATAAATGAACTACATAATATACAAGTGATTTTTTTAGGATATTTTTCTGATAAAAATCCTGTTTTAGAGGTCTTGCCAGAGTTTAAAGATTTTAAAGGAAAAATCATTTGTATAAAACAAACAGAAAATATCGACCCAAAAGAGAGTCAATTAATGGCAGGAGATTGTCATACTACACCAATCTACGATACTACGCTTTTACAAACCATACAGCTCTATAGTAAAGAAAATGTAAGAAATTACAGGTTCGATTTTCAGGATGATATGGTAAAGAGTATGGAAAAATATCTAAAACAAAAGAAGATTGCTTTTAATACTCCAAATGGTTATGTTATTAAACAATTAGATGAAATCTTATACGCAAAAGCCAATAATAATTATACAGAATTCTATTTTGCCAACCAAGAAAAATAATAGCAGCCAAAACAATGTTAGAATATGAAAAATTGCTATCAGATTTGGGATTCGTAAGAATTCATCAAAGCTATTTGGCTAATTTTAAACATATCTCTAGGTTTGATAATGAATGTTTGCAATTATTTATGGGTGATGTTGTTTTACCAGTTTCCAACCGAAAAAAATCACATTTACTAGAAATGCTCAGATCTATTTTTTAACTAATACTACTACATTGCATGATTTGAATGAGCATTTTTTCCTTAGCAAAATTTCTTACTAAGAAAAGAGGCACTTTCTGAGAAAATTATTTAAAACATAACAGATGTTAATTTTAAAAAAACATTACTAAATTATTGATTTATTGTTATTGGTTGTGTGTTTTATGTGTGTGTTGGATAAATAAAATAGATTAATTGTTTGATTATCAATGTATTTTTGTCTATAATTTATATTAGGTATATAGCTGTATTTGGGTACTTAAATTCTAAAAAATATCCTACGAATTCTCAAAAAGCTAAATAATGTTGTATTTTTAATGTATTTTCGCAATCTTGTGCATGGTTTTTTTAACAATACTTAATAGATATTGATACTTTTACCGCCCAAGTGAAACAACTCAACACTTTACTTGCTGTATAATAACGCATTAAAGATTGATTTGTTTTAAAAAAGAAAATTTAAATAAACTATTTATATAACATTCATACGAATAGCTATGCAGATAAGATTTAAAAAGAATATTTCTAAATACAATTTTATAGATATGATGAACAACCCGTTTGCAAAAGGATGTATGCTCTTTGCCTTAATAATGCATGTAAGCATGTCAATATTTGCACATGAAGCCGATGAAATTGATGGAGCTTTACTGAATAAGTACGAACAACAATTACATTTCATTCAAAACAAAGGACAATGGGATGCAAATGATATGTACCGTGCAGAAGGATTTGCATCTACCGTGCAAATCAGAAAGGATGGTTTTATGCTTTCCGTAATCGACCAAGAAAAATTAGTAGATAGCTACAGATTATTGGATGAAATAGAAGAAGCATCTGTAAAAGGGCTGCCAAAACCAACGCGCACCGTATCTATTGCGCAACATGCTTGGATGGTGAAGTTTGTAGGTATGAACCCATCAGCAAAAGTTCAGTCTAAATTTCAAGATAAAAAATATTATAACTATTTTATAGGTAATGATAAAAACAAATGGGCAAGCAATGTAAATAGCTACGAAGAAGTATGGTATAAAAATGTCTACGAAAAAATAGATGCTCGTTTATATGCGGCTGAGGATTTGTCATTAGAATACGATATGATTGTACGACCTGGTGGTAAAGTAGATGATATTAAGTTAGCTTACGAAGGTTTAGATGGGATGCGCATCAACCAAGAAGGTAAATTGATCATTAATACAACTTTTGGCGAAACAGAATACCCAGAGCCAATTGCCTACCAATTGGTGAATGGCAAAAGAGTATCTGTAAAATGTGATTACACCCTTACAAAGGATAATGTATTAGGATTTTCTGTAGGCTCTTATTTCAAAAATTTACCTTTAATAATTGACCCTATCGCTTTGCGATGGGCAGTTTATGTTTCTCAAAATGCAACTTCAGGCTCAGGCCATAACCATGGTATAGAGGTAGATGCAGATGAAAAACTATACGTTACAGGCCGTTTGACTGCAACAAATTTCCCAACAACAACAGGGGCTTTTCAAACTACTGCGTCAGGTGCTACACTACATGGCTTCGTTTCTAAAATGGATTCACCCAATGGTGTAAACGGTGCGGGTAGTTTTATTTGGTCAACATACATTGCAGGAAGTGGGAACGATAACCCCTATTCCATAAAATTAGACGCAGCAAGAAATGTATATATTGTAGGTGTAACAGGCTCAACCAACTTCCCAACCACTTCAGGTGCTTATGATGTTACACATAATGGTGGTGATGACGCTTTCTTAACTAAAATAAGCAACGATGGTACATCTTTAATTTACTCCACATTTATTGGTGGAAGTGGTGATGACAATGCCAATTTCTTATATGTTACACCAACAAATGAAGTTTGGATTGCTGGTAGAACAACGAATGCAACATTTCCTATAACAGCAGGAGCACATCAAACTACGTATGGTGGTGGTACAGATGCTTTCTTGTGTAAATTTAATACCACAGGAAATACCTTGCTATACTCTACTTTCTACGGTGGCTCAGGAAACGATCAATTCCTTTGCCTTCGTCCAGATGGAACAAATAATTTAGTCGCTATTGGTCGTACTACTTCCGCCAGTGGAGTTGCCACAACAGGAACATTTCAACCAACAATTTCAGGAACAAATAATAATGGTTTAATTGTCAAATTTAACACAAGTACCAATGCTTTTACATGGGGTACATACATCAATCCAATAGCTGGAAATAGTCTTATTCTAACCAGTGGACAGGTAGATAATGGTGGAAATATTTATTTTGGAGGTTATACAAGCGGAGTAGTTCCTGCTTGTTTAACAACAGGTGCGTATGATGCTACGTATGGTGGCGGAACAACCGACTTTTATGTCGGCAAGTTAGCATCTAACGGAGCATCTCTAGTGACCGGTACATACTTGGGCGGTTCAGGAAATGAGGTGAATTTAATGGGTTTAAATATTGATAATTTTGGAAAGGTGTATTCTTTTGGATATACAACATCTAACTCTTCATCATTAGCAACAACAGCATACCCGTTACAAGCAAATAACAACGGTGGGCAAGATGCAATATTCTTTAAAATGTCTGCTGATTTATCCACTATGGAATACCTTTCTTATTGGGGAGGTACTGCCAATGAAACAGACCCAATCGGTTTCGATGGTATTAAATTTAGTAATTGTAAGGCGTATACAGCTATGACAACTGAGTCAAATGCTGCCCCGATGACAAGAAATGGTTTCCAAATTAATAAAATAAATAATTCTATTTCTGAACCAGCAGTAACAGTATGGGCAAATCCACCAGATTTGACCGTGGAAAATACTATTACTGGAAATGAAACAGTTTGTTATGGTGCTTTGGCTTCAGATATTATTGGTTCTGCCCCTACGTTTGTATTATCAGATATCAGCAGAAATGGTACAATTACTACTCAATCGGTGGATCCACTAGTATATGTTTGGATGAGAAGTACTGATAGTATCAACTATACCATTATTCCAGCTGCAACATCACCAAATCTAACAAGTGCGCAAATCGGACCAATTACACAAAAAACTTTCTTCAAACGTGAAATTGGAACTGACTATTGCGAAGGAGAAGCTATCGTTACTAAAGATGTAACAATAGTACCTAAACCTACTATTCCTTCTAATATCAATAGACCAGAAATTGTTTGCGAAAAAGATACCATTCTATTAATGGCTGCAGGGCTACTTCCTGGAAATAATTTCCATTGGACAGGACCTAATGGCTATGATGTTACAAATGCCAATGGAACACAATTAATATTAAATGCACAAAATGTAAACGAAGGTGTTTATATTGTTACCCAAGTAAGTCCTTTAGGCTGCGTATCTGCACCTGATTCAATTGTTGTAGATGTAGTAATATGTGCACCAGAAGCAGTAGCAGATGCAGCTACAACAGCTGAAGATGTTGCAGTAAGCATTCCAGTTTTAAGCAATGACACATTTGGCGACGATGGTCCAAATACAGGTAGCATTACGATAACGGATGTACCTAGCAATGGAACAGTGAGTGTGAACGATGGCGGAACACCCACAGATCCAACCGACGATCAAATCGTATACACACCAAATGCGAACTATAACGGGTTAGATACTTTAATATATGAGATTTGTGATGCGAACAATGACTGCGATACAGCATTGGTTGTAATCACAGTAACAAGCGTAGATGACTTACCAGTAGCCAATGCAGATGCAGCAAATACGAATGAAGAGACGCCATTAAGCAGCACCG